>Ga0172375_10000294_pt1 | contig 79034 bp, 69 predicted proteins | sample LakKiv1m_FD_114537 | JGI IMG/M metagenome (GOLD analysis project Ga0172375, IMG submission 114537) | Freshwater microbial communities from Kabuno Bay, South-Kivu, Congo - kab_092012_11.1m | ecosystem: Environmental > Aquatic > Freshwater > Lake | place: Democratic Republic of the Congo... | reverse complement strand
GACTGCCGTATCTGTAATCCATTTTCGTTCCTCGTAAAAGGAACTATTATCCATCTGCTTAGTGTTGGAGATAAATCTGTTCGCCTTAAAGGCGAAGGTTTTAACCCTGAATATGGAAATAAACAAGCAAATTGGGGCATTGAAAAATTAGTTAAAGAATTGCGTGACATTCGAGTGCAATCACTTGAAACACGCGAACGCCTCAACAAACCACCTAAATTACCATCTCGAAAAAAACTCGCTCAAATTTTAGACGGTTTGAGTGGGGCATTATTTCCAAACCGTTTAGGTCGCCCTGATTTACGCGATGAGACAATTGATTATTTTGTTGGTAATACGTTAGACACTGCGTTGCGTGATTTGCACGAACAAGTTCACCGTGAATTACATTTCATGGCTGAACAAAATAATGTTCCTCAAATTACCGAATACGATGCAAAAACGATTGTCCGTAAGTTCGCCGCGCAATTACCTCGCATTCGTAAATTACTCGATACCGATATTCAAGCGGCATTTCAAGGCGACCCCGCCGCACGAACACCTGATGAAACGCTCGTTTGTTATCCAGGTATTTACGCGATGATTCATCAAAGGCTCGCGCATGTTTTGTATCAACTCGGCGTGCCGTTGACTGCGCGAATGATTACCGAATTAGCGCATTCTGCAACAGGCATCGATATTCACCCAGGTGCAGAAATTGGTGAAAGTTTTTTCATTGACCACGGCACAGGCGTTGTGATTGGCGAAACAACGGTCATCGGTAATAACGTCCGTTTATATCAAGCAGTAACGTTAGGTGCAAAACGCTTTGAGCAAAGTGATGATGGCAGTTTGGTGAAAGGCAATGCACGGCATCCGATTGTTGAAGATGATGTCGTGATTTATGCGGGTGCAACGATTTTAGGTCGAATTACCATCGGGCGCGGCTCAGTGATTGGCGGAAATGTGTGGCTCACGCATAGCGTGCCGCCAGAAAGTCATATTACGCAAGCTCTGCTACGCAGTGAATTAACGCCATAAATTTAACAAATTGATATTACTGGTAATTTTATGTTCACTAAAAATAGATTGCAGTCTGTGATGATTCGCTGCCCAAAATGTCAATCATCAGCATGTATCAAAGATGGAATTATCAAAGAAAAACAACGCTTTAAATGTAAAGAATGTAGTTATCGTTACACTGTTTTGCAACGTGGTTTAGGTAATGAAATTCGCCGCCAAGCCTTGCAACTCTATTTAGCAGGTTTGGGATTTCGTTCCATCGGGCGACTGCTCAAATGTAGTCATGTCACCATCGCGCAATGGATTAACGAACACGGTGAGTCGATAAAATCGATTCGTGCTTCTACGGAAATAAACCTTGTTAAAACAAAGGACTTACACGATTTCATCGATAACAAAAACCATATCAAAAACAGCTCGGCTTTAATTGTGGATATGCAAAATGATAGTACCTCGCTGTGTATTTCTATTACGCCACGACAATAAAATTCACACATCTCTACAAATTTACCAGTAATAGCTAATTATTTGATTTTAAAAGACTAAAAGTTGACGCTTAGTCAAAATTTGTTTGAAACTAACCGAGTAAAAAACACCAACTGTAATTCAATTCATTTCATAAAAAAGGAAATCACAATGTCTGATATTCATGAAGCGCACACAGCGTTAGGCGATGTCGCCGCGCGTACACTTTCAAATGCAACCAAAACCGTCCCAATGCTTTCAACCATCACGCCACGTTGGTTGACCCATTTATTACATTGGGTGCCTGTTGAAGCAGGTATTTATCGCGTGAACAAAGTGAAAAACGAAGCAAATTTGGCAGTAGATTGTTCAAGTTTAGACGAGAAAATCTTGCCACAAACTTTCGTAGATTACGAAGAATGGGGTCGTGAATACCGTTTGAATGCGGTGAATACAGTTTTAGACGTTCACACGCGCGTTGCCGATTTGTACAGCAGTCCACATAACCAAACGAATGAACAATTACGTTTAACTATCGAAACCATCAAAGAACGTCAAGAAAGCGAATTGATTAACAACGCAGAATACGGATTACTCAATAATGTTGCGCCAAACTTCAGAATTCAACCACGCAATGCGTTAGGTTCACCAACCCCAGACGATTTAGACGAATTGATTGCTAAGGTTTGGAAAGAACCAGCATTTTTCTTAGCGCATCCACAAGCGATTGCCGCATTTGGTCGAGAAGCTACTCGTCGCGGTACGCCTCCGCCAACGGTGAGCTTATTTGGCTCACAATTCATTACATGGCGCGGCATTCCGTTAATTCCTTGCGATAAAGTTCGTGTCGTGAACGGCAAAACTAGCATTTTGTTACTTCGCACAGGCGAAAGTCGTCAAGGCGTTGTTGGTTTGTACCAACCGAATTTAACAGGCGAATTAAGCATGGGCTTGTCGGTACGTTTCATGGGCATTAACCATAAAGCTATCGCGTCTTACTTGGTATCGCTTTATTGCTCACTCGCCGTATTGACAGAAGACGCGCTCGGCGTGTTAGAAAACGTCAACGTAGGCAACTATTATGACTATAAATAATCTTACGCCTGAGTATTCACCAGATATTGCGGCGATGGAACAGCAATTGACGCAATTGGCAAATCAGATTTTTTCTGAATTGCCAAATTGTGACGGTTCGCGTTTAGGGCTTGCCAGCAGTGCCATTTCGCAAGCAGGCATTCCTGCAGATTTACCGAAAGCGTTGCATCAATTTGTTACGCCAAATGTGAGCGGTTTCACACATCCGCAACATTTTGATATTCCAGCTGATGCGGATTTACAAAAATTAGCAGGAACGCAAAATGTTTCAGGTTTTGCGCCCAACAGTTTGTCATCAGCGCGTCAACCGATTCCAAGCGAATTTAATTTGCCACAAGAAGCGCAAATTCAAAAATTGATTACGCCCCGCAATTTGCCTGTGGATATTTCAAATTTGAGTTCGCAAGGTTCATCGTTTTATTTTTTGAATGATGTAAAAACCTTTGAACAACCGCAATCGCTTTACACACCTCAAACACATCATAGCGCGTTTGATATTCATGCGGTACGTCGGGATTTTCCGATTTTGAATGAGCGTGTGAATGGGCATCAACTCGTTTGGTTTGATAACGCAGCAACGACACAAAAACCACAGGTTGTGATTGATAGAATTTCGTATTTTTACGAACACGAAAACTCGAACATTCACCGCGCGGCGCATGAATTAGCGGCACGTTCAACCGATGCCTATGAAAAAGCGCGTCAAACGGTGGCGAAATTTATCAATGCGCCTTCACCTGACAACATCATTTTTGTGCGTGGCACAACCGAAGCAATTAACTTAATTGCAAAAAGTTGGGGCTTGCAAAATATCAAAGAAGGCGACGAAATTGTCATCACTTGGCTAGAACATCACGCCAACATTGTGCCTTGGCAACAATTATGCGAAGTAACTGGCGCAGTTTTGCGCGTTGCGCCTGTTGATGATAATGGTCAGGTTTTGCTTGATGAATACCAAAAACTGCTTAATCCAAAAACCAAACTCGTGTCATTTACGCAAGTTTCAAACGCACTCGGTACGATTACGCCTGCTTATGAAATGATTGATTTGGCACATCGTGTGGGTGCAAAAGTGTTGCTCGATGGCGCACAATCGGTGTCACACATTTCTGCTGACGTGCAAAGTTTGGATTGTGATTGGTTGGTGTTTTCGGGGCATAAAATTTTTGCTCCAACAGGAATTGGCGTGGTTTATGGCAAAAGTGATTTGCTCGAAGCAACGCAACCTTGGCAAGGTGGCGGCAACATGATTGAAGATGTCACGTTTGAACACACACGCTATCAACCTGCACCCGCCAAATTTGAAGCGGGAACAGGTAACATTGCCGATGCAGTCGGATTAGGTGCGGCATTGGAATATGTGCAAAAAATTGGCATTCAAAACATCGCTGTTTATGAACATGATTTGCTGGCTTATGCGATGGAAGCCTTGCGCCGAATTGATGGTTTAACGTTAATTGGTACGGCAAAAGAAAAAACTAGCGTTTTATCTTTTGTGTTGAAAGGTCACACCACTTCTGAAGTTGGTGAAGCCTTAAATAAAGTCGGCATTGCAGTTCGTAGCGGACATCATTGCGCTCAACCGATTTTGCGTCGTTTTGGTTTGGAAGCGACGGTGCGCCCTTCGCTTGCGTTTTATAACACGCATGATGAAGTTGACCATTTGGTGAGTACCGTTAGAAAAATTAAAAGTGGTACGACGTTTTAAAAATAAATGTGAAAAAATAAACGAGGTGCTGATTTAAAATCTGTCACCTCGTTGTTTGCATTTATCTCGATTCATCGATTTCATTCAATCGATGCTGCATATCAAGTTCAAAGCGCGTTTGATTCGATTCGTCAATAATATCATCAATTTCACGCTGATTATGTTCACGTCGTTCTTCATAATCGCGTGTCATGTCACGCATTTTTTGTTCACGCTTTTCCCAATCGGCTTTGTTTTCAATTTCGCGTAAATATCGTTCCATCTCCAGCTGTTTGAGTCTGTCTGAAAAATCGGCAAATGCTGGAGTGGAAAGTAAAACCGTGAGAAGTGATAAAAATTTCATGTATTTCAAAATGTTGAGACAGTCGATTTCTTTACAGCCTCTATTGCCATATCACCTAATTTACTGCGGACGTGCTTATTTGTTCCCATCCAATTTGGAATAAGCGCACCTTGAGCGGCAAAATGTTCAACATGAACCACTGTTATTTCGCCATCCTGATAAGCAACGTCATTTATGCGTTTCCATGTTTTTGTTGGACGTGCTTTTTGAAAGAGTTTGAAAGTTTCCTCAACGTAATTTTGTTTAGTTCCCATTCCAAACATCACAACTAACTTAGTTTGTGGTGGTAAATTCCCAAGAAAATTAGAGCTACATTTTTGTGCAATTTCTTGTCCGAATTTTGTTGCAACAAATTTATCTAACATTCCGCCACCAGAACCTTTCCAATTTCCTTTATCATCTTTTTGTTCGACAGCACAACGAATAAGCGAGCCAAAATGAAATCGTCCCGTTTTGTCAGCAATTATTTTATCAACCGTTGTTTTCAAAAATTCGTTATCACCTTTTGGAATTAGTCCAACGTGGGCTAGAATTTTACCAACACTAACACGCCCTTTTTTGTAAGCAATTTCATCATGTGGAGTATTTGCTAACGCGCCTGCTTGTGTTTGTCCTTTTGAAAATCCCAAAACAACAATTTCGGCATTAGGATTTCCCCACGCTAATGGATTAGCTGTAATTCGCCAATCACCATTAGTTTCTTTGGTTTGGTCAAAAATTACAGGTTTCGTTTTGAAACAAACAGTGCAATCAACACGACCATGAATTGGTAAGCAACTCATTTTAATTTTCCTCATTCAAACGTTATAAATTTCAGTCGCACCACGAAAGCGCGACAACCAAGTTAAAAAATACGTCATTCAACAAACCAGAACCATTACCAGAGAGTCAAATTAACGGTAGATTCACGACTGACTTTATTATTTAATGGAGCGTCTCATCGGTCTACTGCAAGCTGTTTTTCAATGATTACTCTACCTGCTTGCTGAGAGTATCTAACTGCAATCCCGTTAGAATGGAAAAACTAAAAACAACAACGCCAAAACTACTTAATTATTTTCAACTTTTTCTGATTTGGATTTTGATTCCATTTCAGCTTTAAACAAATGTTTCAAATTCATGAATTCCTCGTAATGAAAAATTTCCATGTAATCATTTAATAATTTATTGCCTTCAATTTTTAAAAGATTTTGCAATTTTGAAATTTGGCTAAGGTGAATTCGGTCAATTCCTTTTTCTAAGTCGATTAGTACATCAGTTTCAACGCCAATTTCTTGTGCCACTTGTTCAACTGTTAAATTTTGTTCTTTCCGATTAAGAGCCAAGAATTGTCCAAATTCTGTTGCCGTATAATGTCCAACGAAAATACGACCAGGTGATTTTCCTTTGTGTTCTGTCGCTTTGAAATCTGGGCGTGTGTTTAACCATCTTCTCGCTTCAGTATTTGAAATTATTGTTGAACTTCCTGATTTTTTTATTTCAAAAGCTCCAACACTCGCTGTATTTCTAATTGTACGTTCATCAACACCTGCTAATAACGCAAGATTTTTTATGTTTAAATCGTCATCTTCATCTAATCGAAATCTAGCGTATGCAAGCTGATATAAAAAGTTAGTTTTTGATTCTGCATTTTTTTGGAACCAATGTTCAAAAATTTGTGTACCATAGTGACAAATCCAATCCATTCCTGCCAAACAGTCCATCGTGTGATTGTGATCCCAAATAATCCCGTTTGCTGCATATTCATAAATTTCGCCAATGTCATATATGAGACTAGAAAAAGTTTCTTTCACATTTTCAAGCGTGAAAACTTTTGTAGCTTTTCCTGTTTCGTCATATTTTTTGCGGATCATAGACTCGGCATCTGTTCCTTTTATGCCAAGTGCGATTAAATAAAAATCTTGCTCATCTCCACCAGCTGAACTAAGGATTTCGGTTAATGAACTGTCTACATAATTGAACATATCAACTATTTCTTCAAAAACTTCTTCAACTGAAAAATCTATTTTTTTGCGTGCCATGATATTTTTCCTGTGAAATCTGATAACGTGGCGATAGATTATTATGATTATTTTCTTTTGTCAAATATCATGTGATAAATTTTTATAGAAAAATATCATTTTAAAATTTAGGTACAAAAAAGCCCGTTTCGATGCGGGCTTTTTGCATTTCGTAAAATCTAATTTTTAGATATGTTTATCGAAAATCATCGTTTCATTTCCTTTCAAAACTTCTTTACCATTCAAATCAACATCACCCACACGAGGAAATAAAAAATTATGAGCCAAAGCCGCATCATGCCTGCTTTTCGCCCGACAATCAGTTTTACCGTGTTGTATTTAAGTTTGGTCGTTTTAATTCCACTTAGCACGCTGGTTTTTAGAAGTTTTCAACTCAGTCTTGATGATTATTTGCATATCATCACAAATCGGCGCGTCGTTGCGGCTTTTCGAGTCAGTTTTGGCACAGCATTAGGCGCGGCGATTATTGCCAGTTTTTTTGGTTTCATTGTGGCGTGGGTTTTAACGCGCTATTCCTTTGTTGGAAAACGATTTTTTCATGCCTTAATTGATTTACCTTTTGCACTGCCTACGGCTGTTGCTGGTATTGTGCTGGCGACGATTTTTCAACCAAGCGGATTACTCGGCAAATTTTTAAAAACACACTTTGATTTACAAATCGGTTTTAAACCTGCGGGAATTGTGGTGGCGTTAATTTTTATTAGCATTCCGTTTGTGGTTCGCACGGTTGAACCTGTTTTAGAAGAATTCGATTCACGCATGGAAGAAGCGGCTTCAAGTTTAGGTGCAACACGCTGGCAAGTTTTCACCAAAATTATTTTTCCCAACATTTTCCCTTCATTATTAACAGGCTTTGCGTTGTCATTTGCGAGGGGCGTGGGTGAATATGGTTCGGTGATTTTTATTGCGGGAAATTTGCCTTATGTGTCTGAAATTGTGCCACTTTTGATTATTTCCAAATTAGAACAATACGATATACCAAGCGCAACTGCCATTGCACTTACCATGCTGGTGATTTCATTTTTATTATTGCTTTTTATTAACCTGTTACAAAACTGGGTTCGTAAGCGTTCGGGACAACTTTAGGATTTATTTATGGCAGTTTCGCATTTAAAAAACGTGACCCAATCCACGCTCGATGATGCAACTTGGGTGCGTTGGAGTTTAATTACGCTTACGCTCGGTTTCATGATTTTATTTTTATGTGTACCGTTGGTTTTAGTGATTATTCAAGCCTTTGCTAAAGGATTTGAAGCCTATTTTTCAGCATTAAGCCAACCCGATATGCAAGCTGCAATGCGTTTAACGTTGCTGACTGCGTTAATTACCGTGCCATTAAATACCATTTTTGGTGTGTCTGCGGCATGGGCAATTACGCGCTTTGAATTTCGGGGTAAAAATTTATTGATTACCTTAATTGATTTGCCTTTTTCGGTTTCGCCTGTGATTTCAGGGCTAATTTTCGTTTTAGTTTTTGGCACACAAGGTTGGTTTGGCGCATGGTTGTTAGAACATAACATTAAAATTATTTACGCTGTGCCAGGTATTGTTTTAGCGACATTATTTATTACCTTTCCCTTTGTCGCGCGGCAGTTAATTCCACTCATGCAAGAAATGGGCAGCGAAGAAGAGGAAGCCGCCTTATCTTTAGGTTCAAGTGGTTGGCGAATGTTCTTTTTTATCACATTACCTAATATCAAATGGGCGTTACTTTATGGCGTTTTACTTTGCAATGCGCGAGCAATGGGCGAATTTGGCGCAGTTTCGGTGGTTTCGGGACATATTCGCAGTTTAACCAATACGCTGCCGCTTCATGTTGAAGTCAGTTACAACGAATACGACAGCGTTTCAGCCTTTGCAGGCGCATCGATTTTAGCAGGACTTGCCGTTGTGACGTTGATTCTAAAAACATTTTTAGAATGGAAACAAAAAAATGACCGCGCCGCTGCGTCAATTTAAAAAATAAATGAGCAAAAAATTATGAGCATCGTACTTTCAAACATCAGCAAAAATTTTGGCGACTTTTCCGCCTTACATGATATTGATTTGGAAATTCCCGAAGGCGAATTAGTCGCGCTTTTAGGTCCTTCGGGTTGTGGAAAAACCACGCTTTTACGGATTATTGCAGGACTTGAACAAACCGACAAAGGACACATTTTTTTAAACGGTGAAGACAAAACTCAACATCACGTTAGCCAACGCGGTATTGGGTTTGTATTTCAACATTACGCACTTTTTCGGCACATGACGGTTTTTGACAATGTGGCATTTGGAATGCGCGTAAAAGATAAAAAAATTCGTCCGACAGAAGCTGAAATTACTAAAAAAACCCACGCGCTGTTAGAACTGGTGCAACTCGATTGGTTACACAATCGTTTTCCTGACCAACTTTCAGGCGGACAACGTCAACGGATTGCACTTGCAAGAGCATTAGCGGTTGAACCGTCAGTTTTATTACTTGATGAACCATTCGGTGCGCTCGATGCCAGCGTGAGAAAAGATTTGCGCCAATGGCTTCGCAATTTGCATCATGAATTAAACGTCACCAGCATTTTCGTGACACACGACCAAGAAGAAGCGATGGAAGTGGCTAGCCAAGTGGTTGTTTTAAATAAAGGTCGCATTGAACAACAAGGCTCACCTGCCGAAATTTACGACCATCCTGCAAATGTATTTGTGTCAAAATTTATCGGGCAAACCAATGAATTTCAACTTTCACATTTTTCCCCAGAATGGTTTCGGCAAGTTGGTTTATCTGAGGCTCCAAATTTGACTGTAGATTCTGTAGCTCATGTTCGACCACACGATATTGAGGTGAACAAAGCAACACAACAAACAAATATCACCTTAAAAGATTGGCAACATTTGGGCGCGTTGATTCGCATTGAATTAACAAAAGTGTTACCAAATGGCAACGCTAAAATTGTTTATGCAGAAATGCCTAATGAACAATTTAAACGTTTGCAACTCGATCGCGGTGATAACGTGAAGTTAACCATCCGCCATGCACATTGGTTTCACTGATTATGAATTTAAGTCAAATTGAATTATTGCGAATTTTGCAAGAAACTGATTTCAGTCTGTCAAAAGCGGCTGAAAAAATGAACATTGTACAGTCCGCAGTCAGTCGGCAATTGCAATTGTTTGAAGGTGAAATTGGTTCGCCGCTTTTTGAACGTCACGGTAAAAAGTTGATTGCTATGACTCCGCTGGGCTTGCGAATCATGCAAGAAGTGAATGCGATAAACCAAGCGAAAAGCAACATTCAAACGCTCGCTGCTGATTATTTAGACAGTTCGCATGGCGTGTTGCACATTGCAACCACGCACACGCAAGCAAAATATTTTTTGCCTGTACCGATTTTGCGTTTTCGTGAAAAATACCCGCGTGTGCGAATTTATATGGACGAAGCCTCACCTGAACAACTGATTAACAAATTGCACACGGGCAAAGCTGATATTGCCATTTGCACAGAAAAAGTTGCTGATGATACTTATCTGGCAGTGAAACCTTGTTATGAATGGTCGCACGTTGCGGTTGTGCCAAAAAATCACCCGCTTGCTGAAGGTGAAATTTCACTAGAGCGTTTAGCGTCTTTTCCAATTTTGACTTACAGCTTTGGATTTACAGGACGCTCGAACATTGAAAAAGCCTTTGAAAATTCACCATTTTCGCTAGATGTGATTTTGTCAGCAGCTGATACGGACGTAATTAAAACTTACGTTCGTTTAGGTTTAGGCGTTGGCATTGTTGCAGCAATGGCACATGATGCAGAGGCAGATGCGGATTTAGTAGCGCGGAATTTGTCACATTTAATTCCCAGTTCAAAAACAAAAATTGCTTATTTGAAAAACAATTATTTACCGCTTTTTGGACAGCATTTTATTGATGAACTGCTCACTGCCGCTGTGCTTTAATTTGAAAAACTAGCACAAACAAAAAAGCGAGATTTCTCTCGCCTTTTTTGAAATTAAACAGGTTTTATCAACTCACGCATGAGCGGTCAATTTATCCGATAACCACAATTTAACAAGCGATTGCCGAGTTTCTCCCACTCGAATTGCTTCTTTGTCCAGTAATTCAAGCATCCACAGTGGAATTTCAAGGCTAATTTTGCGCTGTTCAAGATTCGGACGACGGGCATTTTTTAAATCCAAATGCGCCATGATGTCTTCTTCGTTATCATCAAAAAGTTTGTCAAAATCTGTTGCTTTCATAAAAATCAATCTCCTTTTTTCGTGAACGTCTCACGGAAATTAAACGTACATTAGATTGTCGATAAGTAATGACCGCTGACCAATGTTTTTTATCAATAATGCCAATTATCAAATAACGCACTTCGTCATCATTGGGTACAGGAATTTCGACACGGTTCCAATCATTCCAAAGTAACTGTGCTTCGTCAAAATCAATCCCATGTTTGAGTTTATTGCTTGCACTCTTGTTTTCATCGTACTCAAAAATCATTCCTAAAACTCCGCGTCAAAAATAACTTTCGCCAATTCTAGCACAAACAAAAAAGGCGAGATTTCTCTCTTGATTTTTACAATCTTTAATGTTGTTTGGGTTATGATTTTGCAAAAAGATTTTAAGGATTTCAGCAGTGAAGTTTATTTGGGACGAAACTAAAAATACAACGAATAAAGCCAAGCATGGTGTAAGTTTTGAAACGGCAAAATTGGTTTTTGATGATCCGTTACACGTTAGCATTCAAGACCGCTACGAAAATGGAGAAGAACGTTGGCAAACACTTGGATTAGTAGGTGGTGTCGTTGTCTTTTTAGTAGCACACACTATTTACGAAGCCAATAATCAAGAAATTATTCGCATTATTTCTGCTCGAAAAGCGACTAAACAGGAGAAAGTTCATTATGAAAACGCTAACTAAACAACAAGTTGACGAAATCCATTTTTTAGCAAATTTGCCTGATGAATTGATTGATACAAACGATATTCCTGAGCAAACAAATTGGGATAATGCCATTGTGGGTAAATTTTTTGATCATAAAAAAACCAGCGTTGTGATTGATGACACCATTTTGATATGGTTTAAAAAGCAATGCGGACGTAATTATCAAAAAGCGATTAGCAAAGTGCTTGGTGATTATGTTCAACAACATAGCTAACACAAAATTAGCACAAACAAAAAAGGCGAGATTTCTCTCGCCTTTTTTCAAGATTGGCTACTTTCAAGAATCATCTTGAACAACATAATACGTTGATGCTAAAGCAATAAATTTACCAGCTCCACGATAACCATAACCATTTAAAAACGCATTAAACCATCTTACTTTTTCGGTGATGATTTTTGCGTAATACGAAAAAGGCACAACCACATCTTGAGCATGAATGAAATCTATGTCGATGTAATTTTGAATCAGCTCAAATCGATCAAATAAGTCTTCAAAACAATCACGGATGTAACACTCTTTTTCTGTGAATGAAACTGCATCTAGCACCAACGCCATTGAAAGATCGTAATGGCTAATGTTGTGTATTAGGTTGCGTTCTTTATCGTGATAATTTCGACCATCCCAATCAAGCATTAACATTGCCGCTCGTGCTTTTTCATTTGCAAACGTTTCTTTCAAAATTTCATAAGCTACAGCGGCTTGTTTATGGCGATTCTCGCGTTTTCGCTCCGCATTGTTGTTTATCAAAACTGTGACTGTTCTCCATGCAGCAACCAATGCACCAGGAATTCCGACAACGGTTAGAAGTTCTTTTAATGTTACAAAGTCCATTTTATTAACCCGCTTTATCTAAAATGAAATGTTTTTCAGTAAGCGTCATCAATCCAACTAAACTAATTTCAGCCTCAACAGTTGTTAAATTTTCATCCAAATTGATTTGGACAATAGTTTGAGCATTTTCAAAATCTCCTTCAAATCGAACTTGTCTTGGTGCCGTGAAAGATTGCTGTTCTATAAAAGTCAAAGCTCCAAATCCTGCTGGTTGGTAAGTATAACCGCTCACACTGTATTTCGTATCTCCACCTTTCAAATTAATACAGTCATCTTTTACAGAAAAATCCTCAATAACATCTCGTTCAGTGTCAATGCCAGTATCATTTAATCCAAAAACAAAAAAATCTTTATCCTTACCCCCCCATAAATGATCAATGCCAGAACCACCAATCAATTGATCGTTGCCTATACCTCCACTCAAAGAATCATTTCCTGCTCCACCGATTAAAACATCGTGGTAAGACAAATTATTCTCTCCTTCTTCTTTCTGGAAGAGTGTAGTTATAACATCGTCACCGCCAAGACCATTAACCCAGCGTTCTCCACCATCTGTTTCCTCGATATTGTCGTCGCTTTTTGTACCGTATTTTTGTAACTCTACTTTTTTGCTTGATGGCGGCAAGATTTTGTCATTTGCACTGCTTGTTGTTGATGGTTTAGTAGTTGAGGGTTTTGATACAACAGGCTCTGGTTCATCAATTGGTTCTGGTTCATCAATTGATTCTGGATCGTCAATTGGCTCTGGTTCATCAATGGGTTCAAGACTGCCTTCAAATACATCAGAAGCATTTAAAATCACGCTATCTGCAAATTGTAAAAATTCAACATTGGTTAAAATGTCCGTACCTTCATCAATTTCGCCGTCTTCTTCACCGTTGCCAACGTATTTGACAACAATTTGCGGCACGCCATCTGCGTCTTCGTTTGTGGTGATTTGGTATTTTTCAACGCTATTGCTGAATTCAACGGTGTCATCCCCTTCACCGCCTTCAATTGCATCATCCCCTTCGCCGCCATCTAACGTATCGTCGCCACCTTCACCGTTAATGGTGTCATTTCCCGCACCGCCACGCAGAACGTTAGCAATTTCACCACCTTCGACTTCTTGAATGAGGTTATCTAATTCGTTGCCTGTGCCATCGATTGCTTTTTCACCTGATAATTCAAGCCCTTCAACATTCGGCGCAGAATTCAAATCAAACGAAACCGTCGCTTTTACAAGGTCAAAACTGCCGCCGTCTTCTTCTTCGATAATTTCGTCTTCGGTGTTGTTCATCAAATAAACGTCGTCATCTTCGCCACCTTCGAGTTTATCCATGCCCAAACCGCCATCAAGTGTATCAACGCCTGCACCGCCGATTAACTCATCATTACCTTTGCCGCCTAACAATAAATTGTCTGCGATGTTGCCAATGATGACGTTATCAAGTTCATTACCAGTGCCTTTGCTATTGGCTGAACCTGCAAGCACTAAATTTTCAACATTTTTCGGCAAAGTGTAATTTAACAAAGTAGTTTCAATAGTATCTTTGCCACCTGTTTTACTGTTTTTGTTGGATTCAGTTACCGTGTCTTTGATGCTATCGACAAAGTAATAATCATCGCCGTCGCCGCCGTCCATTTTGTCATTGCCAGTACCACCGTTTAAAGTGTCGTTGCCTTGTTCACCTTTTAAAACATCGTTGCCTTTATCGCCAAACAGTTCATCATCGCCCGAACCACCTAAAAGCGTGTCGTTGCCATCGCCTGCAACTAATGAATCATTGCCCGCTTCGCCATTGAGTGAATCGTTGCCTGTGCCGCCATCTAAAAAATCATGACCAACACCACCCATCATGGTGTCGTTGCCCGCTAAACCTTCTAGCGTGTCATCTTCTTTTGTACCTAAAATTTTTTCTGCTTTTGCTGTACCTGTTTTTAAAGCCATTTTTAAAATCCTCGTAGTGAGTGGAAAATACAAAATAAAAAACCCGCTGACACTTACGCATCAGCGGGTTTAAGAAAGTTTAAGAACAAAAAAAGACTTGACTTGCTTTAAGTCGATAACAAGATTTTTTGCTTGCTTGCTTGCTTGCTTGCTTGCTTGCTTGCTTGCTTGCTTGCTTGCTTGCTTGCTTGGGTCATGTTTTGTCCTGTGAAAATTAAATTGATATTTGTGCGGATTTTAAACAGTTTTTATCCATTTGCCAAAGAATTTAACAAGTTAGAAACAAACTCAATCTTCCCTTCAACGCTTTCAAATTTCTGCACAAACCGCAATTTATCTTGTCCATCGAGTTTGTAAATCTGTGGCTGAGTTTGAATCAATGAAATCAACGAACCTAAATCGATATTCGGCTCGGTTTCAAACAAAATCCGTCCGCCTTCGCTATAAACATCAATTTTTTTGATACCTAACTGTGTGGCTTTTTGTTTGAGCAACGCCACGCTAAATAACGTTTTTGTCTGCTCTGGCAACAAACCGAAACGGTCAATCATTTCAATTTGCAAATCTTGCAAATCATTTTCTGTTTTCGCGCTGGCAATGCGTTTGTATAAAACTAACCGCTCGTGAACATCCCCTAAATAATCTTCAGGAATCAACGCGCTGGCTTGCAAATCAATTTCTGCCCCGTTATTTGCAGGCAAATCGAGTTCTGGATTTTTGCCTGATTTCAACGCCGAAACGGCACGTTCTAACAATTCGGTGTAAAGTGTAAAACCAATTTCATGAATTTGCCCGCTTTGACCTTCGCCAAGCAATTCACCTGCGCCGCGAATTTCCATATCGTGCGTGGAAAGCATAAAACCTGCGCCTAATTCGCCAGCGGCTTCGATGGCATCTAAACGTTTAATCGCATCCGCCGTCATCAACGCTTTCGGTGGCACAACCAAATACGCATAAGCGCGATGATGCGAACGCCCAACACGACCGCGTAATTGATGCAACGCCGCAAGCCCTAATTTATCGGCGCGATTGATAATAATCGTGTTCGCGTTGGGAATATCGATGCCGCTTTCAATAATCGTGGTACTGAGCAAAATCTGAAAACGCTGGTGATAAAAATCGAGCATGATGCGTTCGAGTTCTTTGCCGTGCATTTGTCCGTGAGCAATTTCGAGTTTGGCTTCTGGAATCAAACGCCCCAACACGTCCGCCATTTTTTCCATGTCTTGGATGTCGTTGTGCAAGAAAAAAACTTGTCCGCCGCGTTTCATTTCACGCAAACAGGCTTCTCGAATTTGTACGTCGTCCCATTCGTTGATGAAGGTTTTAATCGGATGACGATTTGGCGGCGGACTGGCAATAATTGAAATATCACGCAAACCACTCATTGCCATATTTAACGTGCGCGGAATCGGGGTTGCAGTCATCGTGAGCAAATCGATTTCAGCGCGTAATTTTTTGAATTGCTCTTTTTGTTTCACGCCAAAACGATGTTCTTCATCAATAATCACCAGCCCTAAATTTTCGTATTTCAAATTGTCGCTGAGTAATTATCTTTCAAATCACAAAAAAAAGGCGAGATTTCTCTCGCCTTTTTGTTTCAAATCTGAATCATGCCGACTTCTTCGAGCAATTTTTGATTCGCCACATAAAACGGCGCATTGCCGTGATAATCGCTATCAACCAGTCATTTTTTGTTTTGACAACTTTATTTTTGTTTATACAATAAAGCCATGAAAATTACTTATGACGCAACCAAAAACGCCAAAAACATTGAAGAACGCAACTTGAATTTTGAGCGTGTTTTAGATTTTGACTGGTCTTGCGCGGTTATTGAACCCGATACACGCAAAGATTACGGTGAAAAACGATTCACGGCTTACGGTTTGATTGATGGTCGTTTGCATTGCCTTGTATTCACACCAAGAACTGACAGCATTCGAGTTATCAGTTTGCGAAAAGCTAACCAAAAAGAGGTTAAACGTTATGTACTTAAAAACTAAATCAGGTCGTTTGGTCGCGTTACCAAGTGATGAAGAAGACGCGCAAATCAACCAACAAATTTTAAATGATCCCGATGCTTTTGAAGCCGATGATCATTTTTTTGAACAAGCACGACCCGCTTCTGAAGTTTTACATGAACTTTTTAGTCCAGAAATTGCCGCTGAAGTGCTACAACCTAAAAAAAGTGGTAGACCTCATGCAGAAAATCCCAAAATTTTTACAGGCATAAGACTGGATGCGGATGTTTTAAATTCCTTCAAATCTACGGGTAAAGGCTGGCAAACCCGCATGAACAACGCGCTCAAAGAATGGTTACTTGAGCATCACGATTTCAAACACGTTTAGCACAAACAAAAAAGACGAGATTTCTCTCGCCTTTTTTGTCAATGCTTCTGCAAGAATTAACTTTCTAAATTGTATAAATATATTCGATTGCGTCCGTCTTTCTTCGCTTTGTACATTGCCTCATCTGCATAACGAAGTAACATATCCGCTTCTTTATCGTCTGTTGGATAAAATGCAACGCCAATACTTGCGCCAACAAAAACTTGTTTATCGTTATCTAATTGAATTGGTAATTGAATGCTGTTAAATACTCTATCAAGCACAATGCGATATTCTTCTTGTGATTCTAATTCATTCAAAACTAAGATAAATTCATCACCACCTAAACGTCCAACAGTATCGCAACTTCTAACAGCTGATTGCATTCTTTGGGATATTTCTTTTAATAAAAAATCCCCAGCTTCATGTCCAAATGTGTCATTAACAGGTTTAAAACCATCTAAATCTAAATAACAAACTGCCAACATTTTTCCACTTCGATTTGCAAAAGCAATCGCTTGGTTTAATCGGTCATTAACTAATAAACGATTCGGCAAACCTGTCAAAATATCGTGATATGCAATTTGTTCAATTTTGTCTTGATATGTTTTTTTGTCAGTCACGTCATCCATAATCCAAAGTGATTCATTTTCTTTTTCCGATACCATCACGCCGTTAACATTTACCCAAATAATAGAGCCATCGCGTTTTCGCATTTTAAATTGGTTTCGATAAATTTCTTTCTTTTCAAAACAAATCGTTATTTCTTTTTCAAATGCTAAAAACGCATCATAATTTTTATGTAATAAGCCAATACTCTGATTTTCTAGTTCTTGAGGCAAATAACCAAACATTGTAGAAATCGTTGGATTAAACCAAATAAATTTTAAATTGTTCAATTTTGCAATTCCGATTAAATCCGTATGAAGCATTAAATGTTGTTTGAGATTTAAACGATGTAAGTTTTGTAAATCATCTTTTAATTGCTTTTCCCAAATTCGTCTTTCTGAAAAATCATAAACGACTGAGCGACTTGAAAGCATTTGACCATCAGGTAAATACATGACCGTTGCAGACATATTAACGGGTTTAAGCGAACCATCTTTGCAAATTAAATCAAAATCTAAATTTTCAATATGTCCTTGTGCTAAAAAGGGAGGATAGGATTTATTAAATAATGCTTGTCCATCTTGAGTTAAGAAATCCGTAAAATATTTTCCTATCATTTCCTTTTTTGTATAACCAAGCCAAGCCAATTCGGTTTGATTGACTTTGATAATTTTTCCTTCAAAATCAAGAGAATGATAACCACAAGGGGCATGATAATAAAGACTGCGTAATTCTTTTATGATTTTTTCGTTTTGTGATTCTAATAATTTTTTATCTGTTACATCTCGACCAACAGATTGTAATTCAAATAATTTCCCATTTTCGTCAAAAAAACCTTTATTAACAAAATGTCCCCAACGTATTTCACCATTCCCTGAAATGACACGATTTTCAATAATGGCAATTGGATTATCGACGGTAATTTTTGCTAATTGTTCATTGATAAACGGTACATCATCTTGATAAACAAGCGGATACCATTTTTTGCCAATCAATTCTTTTTTTGGACTACCAAAAAAATCACAAAACGATTCATTAACATAAAGCATTGTCCCGTTAATTTTAAAACGACAAATCCATTCTGATTGATGTTCTAAAATATCTAAATAACGCTGTTCACTAATTTTTAATGACAACAAATTACTTTGGAGTTTTTGAACAACTAATCCAATAAGTAAAACGAAAACAAAATAAACGGAACAAGCAATAACAGCTGTTTGACTATATGCAAATGAAAGATGGGGTGGTGCAAAAAAATAATACGCGGTCAAAGCACTTAAACACGAAATAAAAAATCCCACTTCAATACCACATAAATAGAAGCAAGCGACTGTTGCTGGATAAAAAGTAATGAAAATAACACTCGCATTTAATGGCAAAATTTCTAAGCGTAAAAAAAGCGCAATAAAATAAATACAAAACGCGATACACCAACGAATCACGGGCGATTTTTTAAAATAGAAATGATTAAAATAATTATCAAAAATTGTCAGCATTTTTAAATATAGAAGGTGATGGTTTTCAAGTCTTTATTGTTCAGACATCAAGTTTTGCGAATTGTACGATAAACATAAAAAATTTAAGATTTAATTTCCTATTACTTTTAACAACTCAGAAACAAACAAAATCTTTTCTTCTGAATTGTTAAATTTCTGCACAAAACGCAATTTGTCTTGTCCATCGAGTTTGTAAATTTGCGATTGTGTTTGAATCAGCGAAATCAATGCGCCTAGATTGATATTCGGTTGTACCTCAAACAAAATCCGTCCGCCTTTGCTGTGAATATCAATTTTTTTAATGCCTAACTGCGTAGCTTTTTGTTTGAGTAACGTTACGCTAAACAAGGTTTTTGTCGGTTCAGGCAACAAACCAAAACGGTCAATCATTTCAATTTGCAAATCTTGTAAATCCGTTTCGGTTTTCGCGCTGGCAATGCGTTTGTATAAAACTAATCGCTCGTGAACATCGCCTAAATAATCTTCAGGAATTAACGCGCTCGCTTGTAAATCAATTTCTGCGCCGTTATTTGCAGGCAAATCGAGTTCTGGATTTTTGCCTGATTTCAACGCCGATACCGCACGTTCTAACAATTCAGTGTAAAGCGTAAAACCGAGTTCTTGAATTTGCCCGCTTTGACCTTCTCCCAGCAATTCGCCTGCGCCGCGAATTTCCATATCGTGCGTGGAAAGCATAAAACCTGCGCCCAATTCCCCCGCAGCTTCGATGGCATCTAAACGTTTAATTGCATCGGTGGTCATCAATGCTTTCGGCGGCACAACCAAATACGCATAAGCGCGATGATGTGAACGTCCAACCCGTCCGCGTAATTGATGCAACGCCGCCAAACCTAATTTATCAGCGCGATTGATAATAATCGTGTTCGCGCTAGGGATGTCGATGCCGCTTTCAATAATTGTGGTACTGAGCAAAATCTGAAAACGCTGGTGATAAAAATCGAGCATGATGCGTTCAAGTTCTTTGCCGTGCATTTGTCCGTGTGCAATTTCGAGTTTAGCTTCGGGAATCAAACGTCCCAACACGTCCGCCATTTTCTCCATGCCATCAATATCGTTGTGCAAGAAAAAAACTTGTCCACCCCGTTTCATTTCACGCAAACACGCTTCTCGAATTTGTGCGTCATCCCATTCGTTGATAAACGTTTTAATCGGGTGACGATTCGGCGGCGGACTGGCAATAATTGAAATATCGCGCAAGCCACTCATCGCCATATTTAACGTGCGTGGAATCGGCGTTGCGGTCAGCGTGAGCAAATCGATTTCAGCGCGTAATTTTTTGAATTGCTCTTTTTGTTTCACGCCAAAACGATGTTCTTCATCAATAATCACCAGCCCCAAATTTTTATATTTCAAATTGTCGCTAAGTAATTTATGCGTGCCGATGACAATATCGACAGTGCCTTTTTCGAGTTCGCTGGCAATTTCTTTTTGCTGTTTAGGTGTGACAAAACGTGACATCAATTCGATTTTTATCGGGAAATCCGCGAAACGGTCACAAAAATTGGAATGATGTTGTCCTGCTAAAAGGGTTGTCGGAACAAGCACCGCAACTTGTTTGCCGCTTTGCACGGCTAAAAATGCGGCACGCATGGCAACTTCTGTTTTGCCAAAACCGACATCACCACAAATCACTCTATCCATCGGTTTGGCTTGGTTGAAATCATCGATAATGTCTTGAATCGCACGGGCTTGGTCGGGCGTTTCTTCAAAACGAAAACCTTGTGCAAAACTCAGATATTCGCCTTCGTCGATGCGTTCAAAAAGTTGCACGGTTTGATGTTCATGCGCGGCGCGTTTGGCGTGAATTTCAAGGAGTTCTGCCGCAACATCGTGAATTCGAGCAATGGCTTTTTGTTTGGCTTTACGCCACCCGTCAGAACCTAATTTGTGCAATGGCGCGTTTTCTTCGCTCATTCCTGCGTAACGAGAAATGGCGTGTAACGCCGCAACAGGCACATAAAGTTTGTCATCGTTCGCGTAACTCAACGCTAAAAATTCGCCTTCCATGCCGCCAATCGTCAAGGTTTGCAAACCCAAATAACGCCCAACACCGTGTTCAGAATGCACCACAGGTGCGCCGATTGTGAGTTCGTTTAAATTTGCAACCAGCGTTTCAAGTTGTCGTGCGGAGGCTTTTCGACGACGACGTTGCGGGGCTTTTTCGCCTGATAATTGGCTTTCAGTAATTAACGTCAGCAACGGTTTTTTCAGCAACAAACCTGAATCAATTGACGCAACCGTGATGCAATGCGAATGCGGCGACGTTAAAAACGTCTCCCAATTTGCAACGACTTTTGGGTAAATCGATTCGCGTTTTAAGGATTGCAATAACGCTTCACGGTGTCCCGCTGATTCGGCGACGAAGAGAATTTTGCCTGAAAAATGTTCAACAAAATGCGTTAGCGGATAAGCGGGCTGTTTGAAATGAGTGTTAAAACTAATGTCTGGCAAAGGAGAACAAAAATCAGATGTTGTGTTTGCCGAATCTAAAATAATTTGCAGATGTTTTTGAAAATGTGCGGTTAAATCGTTTGGCGATAAAAACAGTTTTTCAGGTTCAGTAACATTCTTGGAATGCGTTTTTTGCAGTTCGTAGCGCGTTTTGATGACATTATCAAAATCAGCAATCGCTGTTTTCAAATTCGGTAACGTTACCAGCACCGCATTTTTTGGCAGATAATCAAACAACGTCACATTTTCATTTTTGCTAGTTGGAAATTCTTGCGTTGGCAAAATCGTCAAACTTTCAATTTTTTCATCTGTCGAAAAAGCGCGTTGACTTTCCACATCAAATACCCGAAAGGAAACAATTTTGCCGTCTCTGATTTCGGCGCGAATTGGCACGCGATTGCCCATCGCAAAAATATCAAACGCGCCACTGTGTAAAACAAATTCACCATGTGAAAAAACTTGTGAAACGCCTTGATAACCGCGTTGAAATAATTTTTCTGCAAGCTCTGAAACATTGTCACCAGTTTTTAAAATTAGTTTTTGCGTCGCTAAAAAATCAAGTGGCGTAACGCGCTGCATGAGCGTATTTGCCGCCACAATCAACGCGCCATTTTTAACCGTTGGCAACGTGTCTAGCGTTTGCAAACGCTCTGACACAATTTCAGGCAATGGCGAAAATGTGTCATACGGCAAGGTTTCCCAATCTGGAAAATGCAAAATCGGCTGTTTATTCCCTAAAAAAAACGCGAGTTCATGTTCTAAACGTAACGCGCTGTGAGCATCAGGCGTGATGATGACAAAAAAATTGGCTTGCGTTTGAATTGCGGTTGCGAGTGCTAAAGCATCCGCGCAACCGTGAAAACCTGACCACGCAACGGTTTTTTGTTTTGAATTGGGAAAAGGAAGATTAAGCGCGTCGAACATGAATTAAGCAGGGCGTAACATCGAAGTTTTACCGACCATCACATCAAGCGTTTTACGCAAGCGAGTGAAAACCGATTCTTGAATGTAGGGAATGTTGTGTTTTTCGCAAACCGCTTTGACAAGCGGTTGCGCTTTTTGATATTGGCTTGCTGTCATTTCAGGCCATAAATGATGCTCGATTTGATAATTTAACCAGCCGTGCAGAAAATCTAAAACATTCGTGCCGCTTGGATAATTCACCGAGCCGACAATTTGTCGCAAATAAAACTCCCCTTTGCCTTTTGATTTTTCATCAAACATCATCACATCTTCGCCCGTATGATTTGGGCCAATGACTAAAAAGGAATGCAAATTGGTAAAAACTTCAGCAATAAATGTGTTAATCAAAACATTGGTTGCCGCTACTGCACTAAATGGTAAAAATAACAATGGAATTACGCCAAATTGCACAATGCCGTAAGGCAACATGCAACTGAGCCACAAATCTTTGCCCGCAGGTTTTAATGGATTCCAAATGTCCGCGCGTGAAATTTGATTTCGTTTGCCTAACGCCTCTTTAGCTTGATAAGCGCGATATTCGGTCAATGTTGAAGATGCGTAATAAATAATTTTCCAACTTGCCGCCATCAATCCAAGCAGTGCATAACGTCCCCATGTTGGAATGTTCGATTGGCGCAAAGTTTCCATATTGAATTCAACTTGGTCAGGATCAACTTCTTCGCCTAAGTGATAATGATGAATGTCATTGTGTTCAACATCCCACGCGGCAGGATACATCCAATCCAGCCAATCAAAATAACGTCGCCAACCTTTTGCAAAACCTTTGCTGGTGTAATGCGCGGGAATACCGTCAATTTTGTCATAACCACGATGCAAAATATGATGCGCGATGGTTGTCCAACGGGTGAAATTTCCTTGACTAATCAAATACGCTGAAATGGGATTGGGAATAATCCACGCCGTTGCATAACCTAAACCTGTGCAGATTCGTCCCCAGCTTTCGATTTTTTTTAAATGCTCAAAGTCGCTTATATTCGTATTTCCTAAAACTTCACGTTGAATAGCATCAAGGTCTTTGGCAAGTTGAACACGGTCAACAGCGTGGTAATTTTGTACGGTCAAAATGGTCTCTCTTTAAAATTTATTTTTGTGTGGAATTTGGCATTTTCACATTTTATCAGTGCGTGAAACAAGGCAAAAAATCACTTGCGTTACAGTACATTGACAATCTCGCTCACCAGCGTTGCGCCTTTGTAAATCAACCCCGTATAAACTTGAACTAAACTCGCGCCAGCTGCGATTTTTTCTTTTGCATCTTCGGCATTCATAATGCCACCAGCGGCAATAATCGGAAGTTTGCCATTTAGTTCAGCCGCTAAAAGTCGCACAATTTCGGTTGCCATTTCTTTCACTGGCGCACCACTTAAACCGCCTGTTTCATGTGCTAAAGCATGTCCTGCAATTTGGTCGCGTGAAATCGTGGTATTCGTTGCAATCACGCCATCAATTTCAAATTGCAACAATAAATCCGCGATATTTCGCACTTCTTCAGGGGTTAAATCAGGCGCAATTTTCAAAACCAGCGGCACATAACGTCCATGCTGATTTTGCAATTTCAACTGTTGTTCTTTCATGGCGGAAATGAGTTTTTTCAAATCCTCGCCTTGTTGCAGCTGGCGCAAATTTTTCGTGTTGGGCGAAGAAATGTTCATCGTCACATAACTGGCAACGCAGTAGGCTTTTTGCAAACCAATTAAATAATCATCAAGCGCGTTTTCAATTGGCGTGTCAGCATTTTTACCAATGTTAATGCCTAAAACGCCTGCGTAATTGCTACGTTTCACTTGTTCAAGCAAATAATCAATGCCTTTATTATTAAACCCCATACGGTTAATAATCGCTTCGTGTTCAGGCAAACGAAACAAACGCGGCTTCGGATTTCCCGCTTGCGGACGTGGCGTAACCGTACCAATTTCTAAAAAACCAAAACCTAACGCGCAAAGTCCGTCTAAACAATCGCCATTTTTATCAAGTCCTGCAGCTAAACCAACTGGATTTTTAAAAGTTAGTCCCATCACGGTTACGGGTTTATCGGCAACTTTGGGATATAAAACGCCAGCGGCATTTTTGGTTGCGGTTAAGGCTTTTAAACTTAAATCGTGCGCGGTTTCGGGGTCAACGGAAAAAAGTAAAGGTCGTAAAAGTAAATATGGATTCATGACAAAGTTTTTGATAAATGTTTGAAAAATTGATAAGGCAGTGGACTTACAACAGGTTCACGATTTAAAACTAAATCAGCGGCAAGTTGCGAAGACGCTGGTGCCATCGTTAAACCATTACGAAAATGCCCTGCGTTTAAAGTGAGATTTTTAATTTCAGGATGTTTGCAAATATATGGCACACCGTCATCGGTTGCAGGTCGCAAACCCGCCCAATGTTTAATCATTGGCGCATTTTTTAACACGGGAAACAAAGTGGTTGCAAAATCGAATAATTTATCGTGCGCGTCAACCGTGACTTCTTTTTCGAAAATATCATATTCGACCGTGCTACCCGCTAAAATTTTGCCGTCTTGACGTGGAATTAAATAATGATCGCCGTCTAAAATAATATGCGGCAACGTATTTGGCGGCGTTTCAAAGAGTAACATTTGCCCTTTTGCAGGATAAATTTCAGGTGCATCAATAAAACCAATCAATTGTTTTTGAAAAATAGAACGTGTCCACGCGCCTGTTGTCATCACAATTTCATTCACTGCAATTTTTCCTTGTGACGTGTGAACATCATGAATTTGCTCATGATTTAAAGTAAAAGAAGTAATTTCGCAATCTTCAATCAGGCGCAAACCTTTGTTTAAAACATCTTGTTTTAAGGCTTGTAACAAACGTGGATTTCGGATTTGAGCAATTTGCGGCAAAAATTGGGGTTGCTGAAAATTCGCGTTAAATGGCGACAAGAGATTTTCATCGGGAGTTTGAATTTCAAGTTGTGCTTGTTCGCACCATGCCTGCGCGTCATCCGCATCGGGATTGCGCGTAATGAGCAAGCCGTTTTGTGTCCATTCAGGGTTGATGCCTGTGTTTTCGTGTAATTCGTTGGAAAGTTGTTTGTAACGACGAATACTCGGTAACACTAAATCGTTAATCGCTTGCGCTTGTCGCCACGGATAAAGCGGTGACAAAATGCCCCCTCCTGCCCATGAAGATTCTTGTCCGCAAACATTTTTTTCTAAAAGTGTGACCGACGCGCCAGTTTTGAGAAATTCACGCGCGGTCATAAGTCCCATTACGCCACCGCCAATAATGGTTATGTCTGAAATTTGCATTATTTTTTCCGTCATTATTTTTAAAATTTCCACATTTTCACATAACAACTATTTTCATGTCGCGTCTATTTCAAAATAAATTCCGCTTGTTGCTGAAAGGTGAATGCGGCTATAATTGTGCGTTCATTAAGTGCGAATGTGGCGAAATTGGTAGACGCGCTGGATTTAGGTTCCAGTGGTAACCCCGTGGGAGTTCGAGTCTCCCCATTCGTACCACTTAATAATTCATACAGCAAAAAATCAAATATCAAATCAATTGCGCCGTTGTGGCGGTCAATCTAACTCTTAAAATTTAAAATCGTGTGGGGAAAATAATGGAAGTTTCTGTTGAACAAACATCAGAATTAGGTCGTAAGTTGACCATCACTTTGCCAGAATCAGCTGTTCAAGAAAAAGTTACACCACGTTTGCAAAAAATTGCAAAAGAAGCGCGAATTGATGGGTTTCGTCGTGGCAAAGTTCCCCAAAGCGTTGTGAAAAAAATGTATGGAGAGAGTGCGCGTTTTGACGCTAAACAAGATTTAATCCAAAGCAGTTATTTTGAAGCACTCAAACAACAAGATTTAACCCCCGCAGGTTATCCATTAGTTGATTTTGTTGACACTGCTGAAGGTTTTACTTATACCGCTGCAATTGAAGTTTATCCAACGGTTTCACTTGAAGGCGTTGATAAATTAGAAGTTACTCAACAAGTTTGTGAAGTGCAAGAAAGCGATATAGATGACATGATTGCCAAATTACGCGATCAACGTAAAACTTGGCAAACCGTTGAACGTGCAAGTACGGCACAAGATCAGATCACCATTGATTTCACAGGCAATGTTGAAGGCGAAAATTTCACCAATGGCAAAACCGAAAATTTCCAAGTTGAAATTGGCGCAGGCAACATGATTCCAGGTTTTGAGGATAATTTAACGGGTTTAAAAGTTGGCGACAGCAAAACTTTTAACGCCACCTTCCCAGAAGATTATCCAAACGAAAAATTAAAAGGCAAAACGGCTGAATTTGAAATCGAAGTAAAACAAGTTGAAGAACCTGTTTTACCTGAAATTGACGATGAATTTATCAAAGCCTATGGCATTGCAAATGGCACTGTTGATTCGTTCCGTGGTGATGTTAAAGAAAATATGGAGCGTGAATTAAAAAATAAATTGAAAGCCAATTTGCGTAATGCCGTTTTCACTGCGTTATATGAAAAAGTGAATTTGACTTTGCCAAATTCACTCATTGATGAAGAAATCGAAGTGCTTTTGAACCCATACAAAGATATGGCAAAGAAAAACAAAATGGATTTTGAAACCTTCAGAAACCAATTACCACGCGAAATGTTTGAAACAGAGGCAAAAAGACGAGTTGCGTTAGGCTTAATTATTGGTGAAGTGATTCATCAAAATGAATTAAAAGTTGACGAAGACAAAGTGCGTAAAACGGTTGAAGACATGGCGCAAAGTTATGAAAAACCTGAACAAGTCATTGAATGGTATTACAAAGACGAAAACCGTTTAAAAGATGTACGTCAAATGACAATGGAAGAACAAGTCATGGAATGGTTGCTTGCTAAATCAACTGTCACCACTGAAAGCGTTGACTTTCAAACTGTGATGAACGCTTAAAATTTAACTTTCGGAACGCAAACATGTACTCACAACAACTCGCGCAAATGATGGCAATGCAAACACAAGCAGCTGGCGGCTTGGTGCCAATGGTCGTTGAACAAACCGCTCGTGGCGAACGTGCTTTTGATATTTACTCGCGTCTTTTAAAAGAGCGAGTTATTTTCCTAGTTGGTCAAGTCGAAGATTACATGGCAAATCTTGTCGTGGCGCAGTTGTTGTTTTTAGAATCTGAAAATCCTGATAAAGACATTCATCTCTACATCAATTCCCCAGGTGGTTCAGTCACAGCAGGTCTGTCAATTTATGACACGATGCAATTTATTAAACCCGATGTTAGCACCATGTGTATCGGTCAAGCGGCAAGTATGGGCGCGGTTTTACTTACGGCGGGCGCGAAAGGAAAACGTTATTGTTTGCCACATTCGCGTGTGATGATTCATCAACCATTAGGCGGTTTTTCGGGACAAGCATCAGATTTTGATATTCATGCGCGTGAAATTTTGTTGATTCGGGAAAAATTGAACAAAATTTTATCTACCCATTCTGGACAAACGATGAAAAAAATTCAATCTGATACTGACCGAGATAACTTTTTAAGTGCCACCGATGCGGTCAATTACGGTTTAATTGATGCGGTATTAACAGATCGCACTAGCCTTCCAAAGGCAGAGAAATAAGGCATTGCGATGAGTAAGAGAGATTCTGAAGACGATAAATTGGTTTATTGTTCCTTTTGTGATAAAAGCCAGGTTGAAGTTCGTAAAATGATTGCAGGTCCCGACGGGATCTACATTTGTGATGAATGCGTTGCACTTTGTGAAGACATTTTAATTGAAGAATTAGGTGATATTCCAACAATTAGCGAGGGCGATTTACCCAAGCCAAAGGAAATCAAAGCCGAATTGGATGGTTACGTCATTGGTCAAGAAAAAGCGAAAAAGATTTTAGCCGTTGCGGTTTATAACCATTACAAACGCTTACGCAATAAAAGCCAAATTAAAAACAAAAAAGATAAAATCGAGCTTTCAAAAAGTAACATTTTGTTAATTGGACCAACGGGGTCAGGTAAGACGTTGTTGGCTGAAACGCTAGCACGTTTGCTGGATGTGCCGTTTGCGATTGCTGATGCAACCACGCTCACTGAAGCGGGTTATGTTGGTGAAGACGTTGATAACATCATTCAAAAAATTTTGCAAAAATGCGATTATGATGTTGAAAAGGCCGAATCAGCAATTGTGTATATTGATGAAATCGACAAAATTTCTCGCCGTTCTGAAGGCGCGTCAATTACCCGCGATGTTTCAGGTGAAGGCGTGCAACAAGCATTATTAAAGTTAATCGAAGGCACCGTTGCCTCGATTTCGCCACAAGGCGGGCGTAAACATCCCAATCAAGATTACGTTCACGTTAATACAACCAACATTTTATTTATTGTTGGCGGTGCATTTGCAGGTTTAGATAAAGTCATTCAAGCGCGTTCTGAAAAAGGTGGGATTGGTTTTTCTGCCGACGTAAAAACTAAAGACGAAACTAAAAATGTGGGTGAATGGTTTGCAGAAGTAGAAGCTGATGACTTGATTCGTTACGGTTTAATTCCTGAATTAGTCGGACGTTTGCCAGTAGTTGCAACGCTTGAAGAACTTGACGAAGCAGCATTGGTTCAAATTTTGACTGAACCTAAAAACGCGCTAATTAAACAATACAAACATTTGTTTGAAATGGAAGGTACAAGCCTTGAATTTAGTGATGATTCCCTGGGAACGATTGCTCAAAAAGCAATGGAACGTAAAACAGGGGCACGCGGTTTGCGAACAATTGTTGAAAATATCTTACTGAACACGATGTACGAAATTCCTTCTGCTGACAATGTAGAAAAAGTAGTCGTTGATAAAGAAGTTGTTTTAAGCAATGTCGAACCTAAAATGATTTTTAAAACGGTAAAAGTCGAAAAACCTGAACGTAAAGCTAAAAAAGCTGCTGAAGGTTAAAATCTAAAAAAGCGTGTGTTTTTTCAAGCACACGCTGAGAAATTCAAATGCGCCCGTAGCTCAGCTGGATAGAGCGCAGCCCTCCGGAGGCTGAGGTCAGAGGTTCGAATCCCCTCGGGCGTGCCATTTTTAAATCTGTCTAATCAAAAAGAGATTTCACAATTAACCCACGCAGCTTAATTCGGGCAATTGATAAACATTGGGAAATCATCAAACGCCTCGTTTCACAAAGCCAATCTCACATCGCGTTTGAGCGCGATAATCTGCTTGCGCTATTGGCAAAGATTTATGCCGACGAATTTACAACGCAACATCGTGAACGTTTGCAACAGCTAATTAACACCGAATTGTTAGTTGAAATGCCGCACAGTCAAATGTTGCAACTCGATGAAAATGTCCGTCAATTTGTCGCCAATTTGTTGCATGAGCATGAATTAGGTTTATCGGAAATTTTAAAACTTCGTATTACCGACATCAAAACAGGATTGGAACAATTACAACTCGCTGTTGAAAACCGTGATATGTCTGCGTTACAGCGTGGGGCTTATCGCATCGATAAGCAGCTGCGGGAAATTTTGCTACAATTAGAGCAAGATTTTCACGCTATTCAAGCAATTGCTGAAAGAGCAAAATCTGCGGATGAAAAAATGCCTTTGACACGCCGTTATCGTGAAGTGCTTGAAGCTTTCGATCGTTATGTTGAACCGATGAATGATTTGATGGATACAGGCGCAGGCGGAAATTTTTATCCGTTGCTTGAACACACCGAGCGCGTGCTGGAATCGTTGGGTGAACAATTAGCTATTCAAGGTAGTTTGTACAATCACCAATTGATGTTGCGTCAGGTCGGTTTTCGAGTCAAAGAATTGCGCGAAAAAGGACTTTCGACTTTAAAACACGCAACTAATACTTTGATGCCATTGCGTGAAGAAGTGCGTCGAAATGATAAATTAAGCTGCGTAATCAGTTACTTAATCGGCGAAGTGCGTAAAAAAGGTTTACAACGCACTTTTCCATTAGACATTTTACCCGTGTGGAGAAAAGAGCGGGCTAATGCGATTTACGTCGGTTCAGAATTGCTGAATTTAATGGAACAAGTACGCGGCTATGAACCAAAAACTGTAGAATTTCCCGATTCACTTGCAAAAGATTCCTCGTTGCTACTTGAACAAATCAATCCAGAAGAAATTCAAAATCACTTATATCAAAGTTTGCCTGTGGCGGATTTAATGCGTTGGTTACTCGAAAATTACGCGCATTATCAAGACATTACCTTGCTACGTCTGTATCACAAATTGATTCGTCTGCCCAATATCAGCGTAGAACCTGAAAACGCGCAATCACTGATAACACTCAAACAAATCAAGCTCCAATTACACAGTCACGCGCTGAAATCGTTATGATCATTGATCTAAAAATACTGTCACAGTTACAAACACTGTTTAAAAAACTTAGTTCGGGCAGTCATTTAAACCGTTTAGAAGAACCTGAAATTTGGGTCGATTTAGAAACGCATTTGCAACAATATGAAACGCTTTTTTCTGAGCTTGGTTTTGCGTTAATTTTTGATTTGCGCGGATTTGCCTATTTCAAAAATGATTCTGCCAGTTCACACACCAGCAAAATTACGCGCCGATTAGCATTATTTTTTCTGTTACTGTTTGAATATCAAGCTGACAACGGGCTGCATTTGGTTCAATTTCAACAGTGGCGCGTTGACAACGTGTTAATCGACAAACTTTGCCAAAATTACCACGCCATTTTTGAAGCCGAAGACATCGCCAGCGCGGCGAATTTAAAAGAAATTTTAGACAGCGCAACGCGGATTGGTTTTGCGGTTTTTGAAAATGGTGCGTTTCGATTATTACCTGCGGTGCATCGTTATTTGGATTTATTTGAAGAATTAGCGCAAGCTAATCGCAGCGATGAAATAGCGGAGGAATCGCAATGAGTTTAGCGCAATATGGTTTTCAAAAATTAGTGCTACTCAACAGCGCAGGATACAGCCGCGCTGAATTACCACTTGATGATTCGGTGTCAATTATTGCGCCCAACAACACGGGTAAAACTAGCTTAATTAACGCGCTGCAATTTTTGCTCATCATTGACAAACGCAACATGGATTTTGGCGCACATTCTTTCGAAAATACACGCCGCTTTTATTTTCCCGACAACAGCGCGTACATTTTGCTCGAAGTTTTATTGCCTTCTGGCATGGTGGTAATTGGCTGTGTTGGTAAAGGTTTGAGCCACGATTATGAGTATTTTGCTTATCAAGGTAGTTTAAATATCGACGATTATCGCAGCGAAGATGGCAATTTAGTCATGCAACCGAAATTGATTGCCCAGCTTTTAGCGCGTGGCAAATCCGCAAAAATTTATCCATCTTCAGAATTACGCGCCTTACTTTATGGCAATCGGCAAAAACAACGTGTCGATGAGGCGAATTTAACGATTTTTCCGTTGGAATTTTCCGCACACGCCGATATTTATCAGCGCATTTTGACCCGTACGTTGCGTTTGGATAGTTTAAAAAGTTACGAAGTCAAAAAGTATTTGCTCGAAATTTTTAGACATGAATTGCAAGATTACAACGTCGATTTTAAAAATGAATGGGACAAACAATTTGCTGAAGTAAATTATGATAAAGCGCAATATGACGCGGTTTTTCGCAACGCACAGCGCATTGAAAAAATGGCAGAAAATCACAATGCGCGCCTAGCGTTGCGTGGAAAAATTTTGCATTTGCGTCCGTTAATTGAGCAAGGTTTGAACGATTGGGAAGCGTATTTTCTCGATACCAACACGCAAATTGAGCAGCGCATTGAGCTTTTAAATCAAGATGATTTCGCCTTAGCAGGTCGGCAAAAAGATATTTATCAAGAGCAAGCAAAAACAAAACATGATTTGGATTTGCTTGAACAGCGCGAACAACATTACCAGAATTTAACGGTGCAATTTCAATTCATCACTGATTTAGCGCAACTGCAAACGCAGCGACAAACGTTGCAAAATCAACGTGATGAATTGATGCGCGTAATTAAAAATGCCGAGCAACAGCAATCAAGCGAATCGATTAAACGTCAGCTTTTGAAAGTAGAAAAAGAGCTTTCAGAATTGCAGCAACAGTTAAATTCGCTGCACAACAATTTATATTTACAACTGCAACAGCATTTGTCCGCTGAACATTTTGAATTGATGACGCACTTACTCGCTACGTCGGTGTTGAGTTTGCCGCTGGAATTGCCATTGCAAAATGTGAGTTTTTTTGAAACGTTTGCACAAAATTTCGCCGCGTTGCCGCTGGATATTTCCAAACTCGAACCGAATTTAATTTTAAAAACCGAGCAAGAAATTGAAGCTAAAATTACTGATTATGTGCGACAAAAAATAGAACTCGAGAATTTATTGCAAACGGTGCAAACACTTGATGAGCAAAAAGCAAAACAGCAAAAGTTAGAAGCTGAACTCACGCAATTAGACAAAGACATTGCCGCGTATCAAGAATTTTTAGCATTGAAAAATACTGCGTCAGCGCGTCAAACGGATTTGAAAACGTGGCAGCAAAAAATTCACGAACTTGAACACGAAGAAAGTACGCTCACCGAGCAAAAACACGCGCTGCAAAATAAAAAATCAACGGCGAAAAGTCAGCAAAACGAACTCAACGCCCAACATCGGCGTGTGCATCAGGCACGGCAACAACGGATTGATTTTCACGCGCCATTTGATTTTTTAGACAGTTTGCCGAGCTTACCTTTTGTCGATGTGAAACCATTGCAAATTGCACAATTGGCAAGTTTTATCGAAAATTACAATCAAGATTGCCAACAATTACGTCAGCTTGATGATGCGTTGCAGCTGCAATTGAGCGAATTGCATCACGACGGGATTAACAAATTTCAAGTCCAAGAAACCAGCGAAAAAGAACTCGAAGTGCTGTTTAATTACCATGCCCATTTGTCGCAAGAACAAGCGGCAATTGAGCGCAAAGCCCGTTCAGCAGTTGTGCAAGTCGCGGTGATTTTGCGTGATTTGCGCGACAGTTTAGAAACGCTCAAGCGTCGAATGCGCGAATTTAACCAAAAAATCAATCGTCGCGAGCTTTCAGATTTAGCAATTTTTAAAATTGAACCGCGTGAAGATGAACGGCTGGTGAGTGCGATTCAAACGCTGCTTGCCACCGCAGAGCAAGTTGAATTGGGCGATTCGTTTAATTTATTCGATCACAATACCGTTTTGGACGATAAAGAATTAAACAAAGCTAAAGATTTGCTCATCTCTCAAGGTCAAGCGCGAGGCAGTTTGCGAGTTGAACATTTGTTCGAACTGGTTTTTGTGATTCGCAAAACAAATCAATCAAAAGAGGCAGAATTTGCAGAGCTTGACAGTGCAGCGTCAAATGGCACGGTGTTGATGGCGAAATTGATCACAGGGCTAGCAATGCTTAGTCAAATGAAAGATCCTCGCAAAACCATTAAAACCGCGTGTTATCTCGATGAAGCCGCCTCGCTAGATAAAAAAAATCAACACAATTTAATTGAAACGGCGGCAGAATTTGGTTTTTCGCTTATTTTTGCCTCGCCCGAACCGCAAATCACAGTGCGTTATTGCGTGCCAATTAGCACAGTAAATGGCAAAAATCACATTAGTCATTTGAATTGGCAAATTATTGAATCGTTATGAGCGTGTTAATTGAGGCGTTAAAGTCATTGCTAGTCAGTAAAAATGGTTTGAATGCGTCGGCATTTTCAGCCTCGCAACGTAAAGTTTTAGAAGAATTCGCAAAGCAAACCCGCTTAATTGAAATTCGCAAACACGGTCGCAGCACTGTTTTTCGTTATTTAAATCATCAAGGTGTCTTCGATTTTTTGGCAATGCAACAACCGCTTGAAACGGTGCCGCAAAATATCCCTGTGCGTAGTCAAAATATTGGCTTGCAGCGTGATAGTAAAAAAGGGCAATCCACGCACGAAACCAGTTATTTATTGATGAAATGCTGGCACGAATCGGTGTTTTGGAAAAATGGCGAGACAACTTTTTATCCTGAAAAATTAACCCGTGAATTCGGTGTTGCGGCGTTACAAATTCAGGTAAATCAAGCGTGGCAAAGTCATTTCCCTTTGCTGCTAGTTGAAAATCAGGCGTTATTTAATTGCCCAAATTGGTTGCCTGAAAATTTTGACGGTTGTTTGATTTATTACGCGGGGCAATTATCGAATGTTGTTTTACGCTGGTTTGCTGAGCAAAAACGTGCCGAAAAGGTCATTTTATTTCCTGATTACGACGGAGTCGGTTTGTCGAATTACGTTAGATTGGCGCGTGCGTTGCACGGTAAATCGAAACTAGAATTTTTTTGGCTGCCAAATTGGGAGCAAAAATTGGTGACATTTGGCAATGTTGAAATTTGGCAAAATACACGCAGGCAATTTGAAAACGCGCTGAAAAATTTGGCAAAAATGAATTTACTTACCGCTGATTTTGTAAAACTTGGCGACTTGTCGCAACGTCACGCAAAAACGTTGGAACAAGAAGCCATTTGGTTATGATTTTTTAATGCACTCGACCTGCGTCACCAATCCACTGCGCGATATGCTGACATTTTTCGCTGCTCACTTGCTCCCAGCTAAATTTCCATTGCCAATTTCCAACGGTAGTTCCTGGTGTGTTCATGCGATTTGAACTATCAAGTTCTAAAATATCTTGCATTGGCAAAATCGCTAAATTTGCTACCGAATCTAATGCACAACGCATCATGGCATGTGTGATATTTGCATTTTTTTCATCAAGTTTAAGCGTTTCACACACATAAAGACGTTCCACATCAGTTAAATTTTGCGCCCAGCCAACCGTTGTATCATTATCGTGAGTGCCTGTATAAACCACGCTATTCGGTTCGTGATATTGCGGCAAATAAGGATTCGTTGTTTCACCACTAAAGGCAAATTGCAAAATTTTCATCCCTGGCAAATTGAATTTTTTGCGTAACGCTTCGACTTCAGGCGTGATGATTCCTAAATCTTCAGCTACAAGTGCTACTTGATGATTGAATTGCGCCGTAATGGCACTTAAAAGTTCATCACCAACTGCTAGCACCCACTCACCTTTAATTGCGGTAGGTTCACTAGCTGGAATTTCCCATGCTGATTCCAAGCCGCGAAAATGATCAATTCGTACAATATCGAATAACGTGCTTTGCGTTGCCATCCGCGCCAACCACCAATTAAATTCATTCGCATGTAAATATGTCCAATCGTAATGCGGATTCCCCCAACGCTGCCCTGTTTGTGAAAAATAATCAGGCGGAACCCCAGCCACCACAGACATCTCACCGCAATCATTGAGTTTGAAAACATCCCGATTTGCCCAAACATCTGAACTGTCGTAAGAAACGAAAATAGGAATATCGCCAAACAACAACACGCCATTTTCGTTCGCGTAAGTTTTTAACGCTATCCACTGTTTAAAAAAAACGTATTGGGTGAATTTCACGCTGTGAATGGCATCTTTTAATGCAAAACGCACGTCATTCATGGTGTCGGAATGACGATTTTTATATTCATCAGCCCAAGTATTCCAACTGGTTTGCCCAAATTTTTGCCGCAGAACCATAAACAGCGCAAAATCATCGAGCCAATAACCTTGCCTGTTACAGAATTCGGTAAAATCTTTTTTCTCAGTGTTGCTTGCGTGCATGTGAAAACCTGTAAAGGCTTTATTTAATAAACAATCACATTCAAAAACAGAATTCTCACATTTTTCGCACAACTCTTCTTCAGTAAGCCAACCTTGTTTGACTAGCCAGGGCAAGCTAATCAAGTGTGGATTTCCCGCGTGAGCTGAAAGCGATTGATAAGGCGAGCCGTCTTCATGGGTAATACCTAGCGGCAGCACTTGCCACACACTCACGCCGATGCTTTTTAAAAAATCGACAAAATAATACGCATCTTGTCCTAAGTTTTGACTGGGTAGCGAGGTAATGTGTAACAAAACACCTGCGCGGCGTTGATTTAAAACGTCGTTCATTTTTAATTCCTAATGCTCTGTGCCTTGACGCATCGTGCCACCCATTGCAGGTGCGCCCGAACCTTGTGTAAATGAAAGAGCCAAATAACCTGGCGGTTCCTCACCGAGTAAATAATATAAATTCGCTAAATTTAAACGAAATTGTTTTTCAAAACTGCTTACTGCATCGCTTGGATTGTAATCACCAAACCACCAAAACCAATCCGAACCTTCACAAACAGCAAGTTGCAAATCTGCTTTTTCAAGCAATTCGGGTTCAAGTTCTTTGGTTGCCATGACGTGATCGAACATTTTTTTTGCATCGCCAAGCATATCCCAACCGCGATTTTTGTCTGTATCACCAATCCACGTTGAAAAAGTGCCATAAACCCAACTGCCAGCCACTAATCTATTTAATGGTCGAGGCTTAACGTGATTTTTAACGCATTCACCGAAAGTTGTCATTTGAATGCGTGGATGGTTTGATAAACGACGATATAGCGCACTTAGAAAATAAATACCGTTTTCAGGGAAGTATTCCCACGCATTTTCTCCATCCATAATGATGGAAACCACCGCATCAGGAATTTCACGATCTGCAATGTGTTCTAAATGGTTAATTAAATCGCTAACCGCATCATCTGCGTGCCATTTTGAATATTGAAAACCAATTAAATCTGACAAACCATCGTCACGGAAAAAACAGTTGATATTGCTACCTTTTAATTGGAACGGCTGAAAGGTACTTTCAGGACGTTCGTTTTCGGCTTTATTTAAACTGTTGCCAAGTACCGAGCCTCCGCTTGCAGTCCATTTAAAACCAAATTCATCAAGCATTTTAACGGTCTCTTCACTGAGGCTGCCTTCTGAAGGCCAACAGCCAACGGGGTCAAAACCAAAAAATCGATTGAAAGTTTGCATTCCTTTTTCTAAATGCCAAAGTACACGTTCTTTACCGTGTGGATATGCAATCAGTTGTGGTAATGGCGCGTGTGGCAAGGCTTCTTTTGTACTGTTAATATCAAGCAACAGCGGCATAATTGGGTGAGAATAGGGAGTAACCGACAATTCAATTTGCCCTTTTTTCGCTAAATTTTTATATCGCCCCAAAACGTGTGAAAGTTGGTCGGCAATAATAATCAACATTTCTAAGCGGTCTTCAAACGTGTAATTACTGCCTTGAGCAAGTAAACGTTGTGCGCGTTTATCGTTTAATTTAACCGTTTCGCCTAGCCATGCTAAGTGATACCACATGAGTAAATCTGCAATAAATTGCGCGTTTGCATATTTTTCAATTTCTTTTTCGATAAATAATTGCGCGGTGTCAGCTAAATGCTTAAATTGCGGATAACGATTTATTTGGCGTTCACGATTAGCTTTTAAACAATCTTTGATGATTTTGGCTGGGTTATTAATTAGCTTTGAATCATCAGCGAGTGCAGCTAAAAGCGAATCAGTAAAAGGCTTTTTATCGTGCAGAAAACTATTGATTTGCCGCGCATATTCTTCAATTTGTTCAAGCAAAATCGGTGCGAAATTCACTACGACCTTTGCTTCAGGGGCAGCTTCCAAATGTGCAACCATATCGACGTAATCTTTAATAACGTGCAAATACGTCCATGGCAATTTAAATTCCCCTGACTGCAAATCACGGTATTCAGGTTGGTGCATGTGCCAGCAAATGACGAGTTTTAATTTTTGTTTATCGAACATAATGTCTTTTCACTCCTAACATATCTGGGGTTACAAGAACCACGCCGCCAGTGCTGACATGGTAACGCTCTGCATCTTCTTCAAGATTTTCCCCGATGACAGTACCTTCGGGAATATCACAGCCTTTTTCAATAATGGCTTTCGTAATGCGGCAATGGCGACCGATAACCACGTCAGGCAGTACGATAGAATCTTGCACGATTGAATAAGAGTTCACGCGCACATTGGAAAATAACAATGAATGGCGTACTGTCGCGCCTGAAACTACGCAACCGCCTGAAACCATTGAGTCAATGGCTGTGCCACGTCGCTCGTCTTCGTCAAAAACGAATTTCGCAGGCGGGGTTTGTTCTTGATAAGTCCAAATTGGCCACGTTTTATCGTACAAATTCAAATCAGGTTTTACGCCAATAAGTTCCATATTTGCCGCCCAATACGCATCAATAGTACCCACATCACGCCAATAACTTTGTGCGCCACTTTGCAAATCTAAAAATGGATAAGCATTAACGATATGATCTTTAATTACTGCGGGAATAATGTCGTGACCGAAATCATGAGAAGATTCGGGGTTGTCTGCGTCTTTAATGAGTTGTTCAAATAAAAATTGTGAATTGAAAATATAAATCCCCATTGATGCAAGCGCAGTATCCGTTCGTCCTGGCATAAGGGGCGGGTTTTCAGGTTTTTCAACAAACGCTTTAACGCGACGATAATCGTCAACATCCATTACGCCAAATGCGGTAGCTTCTTCAAGTGAAACTTCAATACAGCCAATCGTTAAATCTGCACGTTTTGCAACGTGGTCGGCAAGCATTGCGCCATAATCCATTTTGTAAATGTGATCGCCTGCTAAAACCAAAATGTGTTCAGGATCACGGCTTCTCAAAATGTCGATATTTTGAAAAATCGCATCAGCAGTGCCAGCGTACCACGAATCCTCGCTGTGACGTTGTTGAGCGGGCATTAAATCAACATATTCCCCAAATTCACCGCGTAAAAACCCCCAGCCCTGCTGAATATGACGAATGAGTGAATCAGATTTATATTGCGTCAAAATACCGATTTTACGAATGCCCGAATTCATACAATTTGAAAGTGGAAAATCGATAATGCGAAATTTTCCCCCAAACGGCACAGCGGGTTTGGCTCGCCAATCAGTCATATTTTTTAATCGTGAACCACGACCGCCTGCCAAAATTAAGGCAACGGTGTTTCGGGTGAGTTGACTAATAAAACGATCACGAGCGGGGTCATGTAATGCCTGCATTTTTAATTCTCCAATGCTTGATTTATTTGAATTTCTTTTTTAAATACGTTGGTATTTTGGGTACTATTTTTTACAGCTTTACTACAAATTGAGGTTTTTTTTGAAAGTGTCGGGTTGTTTATGTAGTTTTTTGAAAATCAAATGGTTAATTTGAATTTATAAGATGCCTTTGCATCATACCTTGAAAGCGATTTTTCATCGATATATTAGCGCAAATAATCCATTCACAAAAAAAATATCTATTTGAAAAATAAGAAGTTATAAAGCACGCGGTTGGAAAAATTTATTCATCTTCACTACTTCCAAGCCCTAACCAATTCGCTTTTAAAATAGCAGCACCTTTCAATGCAATTGTTTCATCGCCAAGTAAATCACCGCTAATAATGGTTTCTTCATCTTTTTTACTGATTTGCATGACGGGTTTTACGATAAAACCGCTCGAATTTTTTAAAAACACAAACGCTTTGCCGTCATTTTGAGCAATCGCAGTATTTGGTACTTTGAAAACATTTTTTGAACTGCTTTGGCTAATTTGTACGTTGAGTTTTTGTCCCGCACGAATTTGTTTCCCCGCATTTTTAATCACAGCCCGAGCCAAAACGGTTTGATTTTCAAGATTCACATTTTGTCCAATCAGATTAATTTCTGCTTTAAGTGGCGTGTTATCAATTGCCACTAAATCGCCGATTTTAATTTCGCTTACACGCTCTTGTGGAATCGCAATTTCTAGCCAAAGCGTTTGTAAATTTGCGACACGATAAAGCGGCGTGAGTTCATCAATGCGCGTACCTGCGTTAATCATTCTGTCAATTACAACCCCAGAAATGGGTGAGCGAATCGACAACTGACTATTTAACTGTCCATTTGCGCTACCGCCTGCAATTTCGAGCAACCGTTTGGCTTCTTGTGTTTCGAGAGTTGCCGCATTAAACACACTTTGCGTTTCTTGTACTCGCCGATTGGCAATAATTCCATCTTTTGCGAGCGATTTATCACGTTGATACGCTGAATTTGCCAATTGCAACGCGCTAGCAGCTTTTAAATAATTACTTTGCAAACTCAGTAAATTCGGGCTGTTAATTTGTGCGAGTAAATCACCTTTTTTGACCTCATCACCGAGTGAGGCGTTTAATTGGCTGATAATCCCCGCTTGCGTAGCACTGACAACATATTCGTTATTGGGCGGGATTAGCACAGTTGCAGGTGCGTATAAAACAGGAATTTCAGAAATTCGAGTTAAATTACCTTGCACAATACCCAATTTTTCCATTTGTGCGGGGGTTAATTGCACGGTTTGCTCTGCGGCAAAAACTGTAGAATTTATAAGAAATAAAAATAAAAAACGTTTCATGGTAGCACTCCGACTGCTTGATTATAAAAAGCAAAATCGCGTTGAACGATAACCGCGCGTTCTTTTGCGGTCAAAACAGCCAGTTGTGTTTGCGCTTGAATTTTAAGCAAATCAATTAAGTCAATTTCACCGACTGAAAAACTCAGTTGTGTCATTTTTAAATGTTTTTCAGCAACTGTTTTTAGTTCGTTTGAAATAGCCAGTTCTGCCTGATTGACTTGCAAATTATGTTCGGCTTCGTGGTGATTTTGTTCGATTTCTCGAAAAAGTTGATCACGTTGTGCGCGTAATTTATTGAGTTCAACATTGACTGCCGCTACTTGTGGGGCTAAATGCGCCGCACCTCCAAATGGCACATTCACGCCAATGTTAAAACTTTCAGTGTTATTACTGCGCTCATCTGAGCCGCTTGGTCTATCACTGTTAATACCAACAACAACGCTAGTTTGTCCTGAACCTGTGAGTTGCAGCGCGTCTAATTCGGCTTGTTTGCGTTCAATTTGAGAATTGATAGCTTGCAGGGCAGGGTGGTTTTGTTCAATTTCTTTTTGCGCGGTCAAAATTTCTTGATAATTTGCAGGCACTTTTGTGATTTGAGTAATGGAACTGTAACGTTTTCTCGCGTGCATCACTTCGGCTTCAGCAAGCGTTAGTGCAGAACGTTTTTTTAACACTTCAGTTTGTGCGAGTAATTCATCAGTTTGTGCTAAATCTCCCGCTTGCACGCGGCGTTTCACGTCACTTTCTAATTGCTGTGCGCTAGTTAATTCAATTTGAGTTTGTTCAAGTCGTAATTCTTGCAACGTAATATCCCAAAGTGCAGAGCGAATTAAGCCTGCAACGCGCCATTTTGTTGCCGCTGTTTGCATGGAACTATCAAGTTGCGCTTTTTCACTGATGCGTTGAGTTGCGTCACGTTGTCCTAAATTCCAAAGAGGAACAGAAACATTCGCATCAAGATAATGCAAGGTGCCGCTGGTAGCTTCTTGAAATTGCAAACCTGCCGTTGCTGAACCTGCTGTCCAACTTTCGCCGCGCTGTTTAAGTGCTAAAACTTCATTTTCAAGTGAATTAAGCCATTGCGTGTCTGGATATTTTTCTAGTGTTAAATCAATCAGTTCAGATAAGGATAATTTTGCATCGACGGTCATCTGGTCATGATGTTCAACGCGAGGAACATTTTGCGCGTGAGCAAAAATAGGCGTTAAAAATAGCGTTATAAACAAAGGTAAAAACATGAAACTTCCACGTTGTGTTTGAGAGTGCGGTTATTTTCGCTTTTTTTTCTTTTTTTTCCTAATAGCTAAATGGCACTGCCATTGCAACTAGCTTTAAGTAGTTGATTTTAGTTTGCTAAAAATAGGTTATTTCGCACCGTTTTGAAGCTAAATTCATTTTTTCATGCACAAAAATAGGACGATTATGACAAAAAATTCGATTTGGAATTCTTATGAAGCAGATAAAACCTTTGATGAAATGCTCTCTGCACAAAGTCATGCGCGTCCGATTTGTGAAACATTAAGTGATTATCTGCAAAATTTGGGCGTTGACGCATTAAAGCATCGTAGAGCTGCCGCCGATGCTGCAATTCTTGAAATGGGTATTACTTTTACCGTGTACAACGACACGGGTAATATCGATAGAGCTTGGCCTTTCGACATTATTCCTCGTTTAATCGAGTTTCAAGAATGGAAACGTATTGAGGCGGGTTTAAAACAGCGTTTAAAAGCATTGAATTGTTTTATTAACGATGTTTATAACGCGCAAAGTATTATCAAGGATGGCTTAGTTCCCGCAGATTTAATTCATAGTTCGAGTAATTTTCGCCGTGAATGCGTAGGCATTACGCCGAAATTTGAAACGTGGGCAAACATTTGTGGCAGCGATTTAGTACGCGGCGGCGATGGTGTAGTTTATGTTTTAGAAGACAATTTGCGCGTGCCTTCTGGTGTTTCTTATATGATTGAAAATCGCGTCATTACTAAGCGTGTTTTCCCTGAATTGTTACACAATTTAAACGTTATGCCCGTTGATGATTATCCGTTGCAGCTTTTTGAAATGCTTTGCTCACTTTCAGAAAATGAAAATCCTCAAATCGTTGTTTTAACGCCTGGAATTTATAACTCAGCGTATTTTGAACACGCTTTTTTAGCGCAACAAATGGGCGTTGAACTGGTTGAAGGCAGTGATTTAGTGGTTCAAAAAGATGACTGTGTTTATATGAAAACGATTCAAGGACTCGAAAAAGTGGATGTCATTTATCGACGCATTGATGATTTATTTTTAGACCCTGAAGTATTTCACAAAGATTCTTTGCTAGGCGTAAAAGGCTTAATGCGAGCATGGAAAGCAGGCAATGTTGCGTTAGCAAATGCACCTGGAGCTGGCGTTGCTGATGACAAAGTGGTTTATGCGTATGTGCCACAAATGATTCAGTATTATTTGAATGAACAACCCCTTTTGCCAAATGTCCCCACCTATTTATGCAGCGAAGAAGACCAACGCGCTTATGTGTTAGCGCATTTATCAGAATTAGTTGTAAAACCTGCCAATGAATCAGGCGGTTACGGAATGCTAATTGGTACGCAAGCGACTAAAAAAGAACTCATGCAATTTAGTAAATTGATAAAAGAAAATCCGCGTAATTACATTGCACAACCGACGCTTGCCTTATCAACTTGTCCGACTCTTTGCAACGACCATTTAGAACCGCGTCATATCGATTTACGTCCGTTTATTTTGCAAGGTGAAAATAGTTTTGTCACAGCAGGCGGTTTAACGCGCGTCGCGTTGCGTAAAGGATCGCTCGTTGTGAATTCTTCACAAGGTGGAGGAAGTAAAGACACTTGGATTATCAACATGGAGCAATAAAAAATGTTATCAAAATCAGCAGAGCGACTTTATTGGCTGGCGCGTTATTTGGAACGCACTGAAAACACCGCACGTTTAATCAATGCAACGATGAATTTAATTTACGATTTACCTTATGGTATTGAAGTCGGCTGGCACAATTTACTTAACATTTGCGGCGTTGAAGAAGCGTTTTATCAGCGATTTAAAAATCCGAGTGAACAAAATGTGATTCGTTTTTTGCTTGCAGATTCAGCAAATTCAAGTTCACTTTTATCGTCACTTTCGTTTGCTCGCGAAAACATTCGCACCAGTCGTGATTTAATGCCAGATGAAGCGTGGGAACAAGTCAACGAAATGTATTTGTATGCCACTGGTAATTTAGAAAATTTATCGAATCGTCGTGGACGCGCTATTTTTTTGCAAGAAATTATGCACGGTTGTCAACGTTTTACAGGATTTATTGCTGGTGCGATGAGCCGAAATGATAGCTACCGTTTTATTTCTTTAGGGCGAAATATCGAACGCGCTGATATGACCACCAGAATTATGGATTTTGGCACGGTTTTACTGGCTGAAAATCGTTCCCAAACCATGCGCGAATATGAAAGTATGCTCTGGATTAACGTTTTAAAATCGCTCAGTGCGCTGCTGATGTATCGCAAACAAGTTCGTCGGCGCATTAAAGGGCAAGATGTTTTGGATTTTTTATTGAAAAATGCCGATTTTTCCGCAGCGGTAAATCACTGTTTGCAAGAAATTGAAGCCAGTATTAAAAAACTACCCAATTCAACGCCGCTGCTTTCACAACTTGAAACGCTTGAACAGAATTTATTAACGGTTGATACCTCACAAAATACACCATTGCAACTGCGCGAAATTCTTGACAAATTGCAATCAGATTTTAATGCGTTGCATCAGCGCATTGCACAAACGTGGTTTTTTAATCATTTAAGCGTGTGAAACGATTTTACTGTTCTTGCGGCAACGAAACTTTTTTTGAAAATCGATTTTGTAACATTTGCAATAATTCGCTAGGTTTTATTCCTAAGCAGCAGATTTTTATCAATCCCTTTACGCAAACGGGTTATCGATTTTGTTCAAATTATGAAACGCTGCAATGTAATTGGCTAATTCATGAAAGTGACACGAATTCACAATGTCTTGCTTGTCGTTTAACGCGTATAATTCCAAACTTGAATCACGAAAATAATTGGCGGCGTTGGGAAAAATTAGAAGCTACAAAACGCCGTGCTTTTTATATGTTGCTACGTTTAAATTTGCCAATTCCTGACCGCGTCTTTTCTCAGTTTCAATCGCAAAACGAGCAATATCAATTTTCACAAACCCCGTTACTTTTTGATTTTTTAGAAGATAAACGCACAAATCCTGATGTCGCTTTAGATTTTGTTTATACAGGTCATGCCAATGGCGTTGTGACCATTAACGTTGCAGAAGCTGACGATAGTTATCGCGTTGCAACGCAAGAACTCATGAATGAACCTTATCGCACGCTGCTTGGGCATTTTCGCCATGAATTAGGGCATTTTTATTGGCTAGCTTTACTAAACGACGACGCAAAATTAACCGCATTTCGGGAATTATTTGGTGATGAGCGAATCGATTACAACAAAACAATGGAAACGTTTTACCAAAACGGTGCGGCGCAAAATTGGCAACAACAATTTATTAGCCCTTATGCAAGCTCACATCCACTCGAAGACTGGGCAGAAACTTGGGCGCATTATCTGCATATTAGTGATACGTTAGAAACGGCTTGTTGTTTTGGGTTATTGCCTAGCGATGAAATGATGGGGGAATTTCATCGCAAGTTGTCTGCATGGATGCGGTTTTCCGTGACACTAAACGCTTTAAACCGAAGTATGGGAATGGACGATCCATATCCTTTTGTGATTAGCAAAAAGGTGAAGCGAAAATTGCAATTTATTGACTGTTTGGTAAAGGGCGAGCTTCTTGCGTACTGAAGTGGGGTAAATCTATAAATACCTCTTTGAGTTTTTCATGCCACATACGCCGCAATTTAATTAAATACTCGTTGTCTTCTTGAAAACAATAATACTCATCTAAACTCAAACTATCGGTGTGATAAATCAAAAGTTCCACAGGCGCACCGACACTGGCATTACTTCGCATCGTTGAATCCATTGAAATTAAGCAACAACGCCCTGCTTCTTGTAACGGAGTATCAATTCTCAAAAAACGATCTAATACGGGCTTGCCATATTTATTTTCGCCAATTTGTAAATACGGGGTTTGCGTCGATGTGGTAATGCAATTGCCTTCTGGATAAATCAAATAGGCGGCGTGTGCGTCGTCGCGTATTTGCCCTGCAAGAATAAACGTTGCGGTTGGATTAAAACTATTTTGCCCACCCGCATCAAGATGACGACGCTGTTTTTCAACACTAATTTTTCCAATATATTCAGCGGCTTCTGATAAATAACGCACTGAATCTAAATTTGTTTCTGCATGATCTTTACGATCGCGCTTAACTTGATCAATAACGGCTTGCGTTGTCGCTAAATTTCCCGCACTGAGCAAAATCATTTTCCTATCAGGTGAGGTTTCAAAAGCGTGCATTTTTCCATAAATACTGACGTTATCAATCCCCGCATTTGTTCTTGAATCCGAAGTTAAAACTAAACCTTCTTTTAATGAAACCGCAATACAATAAGTCATAAAAAATCCTGAAAATCAAAAAATTATCTTAATGAATCAATGCCTAAATTTGCCAGCGTGTCGGCACGTTCATTGCCGATATTGCCTGAATGTCCCTTTACCCAACGCCAGCTAATTTCGTGTGGTTGAATAGCTAAATCCAAACGTCGCCATAAATCTTCGTTTTTCACAGGGGCTTTTGAAGCCGTTTTCCAACCCCGTTTTTTCCAATTCGGTAGCCATTGCGTAATGCCGTCTAAAACGTATTTTGAATCAATGTGCAACTGAACTATGCAGGGTTTTTTCAATGCTTCTAATGCTGAAATGGCTGCCATGAGTTCCATACGATTATTTGTTGTTTCTTTTTCGCCACCGTGCAATTCTTTGATTTTACCTTTGTAACGCAAAATTGCCCCCCAACCGCCTTTGCCAGGATTACCTCGACACGCACCATCGGTGTAAATAATCACAGGATCAGTCATGTTTCACCTTTGCAGCAACAGGATTTTTCACCGCAAAATGGGGCATGAGTGATTGTACTAGCGACATAGGAATTGGATTATAACGGCGTTTAATCGCCCGAATTGCGTAAGCGTTAGAAGTAAAAGTGCAGCTACTTAGAGCAAATGCGGCGTTGCCATTTTGTGTTTTGGTTGAATTCAAATAAAACTCCGTTTTACTGGTAACTTCAAAATTTAAAACTTTTAACCAATCAAAAAGTCGTGAACGAGAAATAAAATGTCCACACCAAGAATCAGCAAGCCGTTTATCAAGTAAAAATTGATACCGAACCGACAAACTCCAAGGGTTGAAATTCATCACAATCAAAACGCCTTCTGGTTTTAAAACGCGCTCTAATTCTCGAAAGGTTTGAAATCTTGCCGCATCAAATTCAAGTAAATGTGGCACGATAATCATATCTACACAATTGCTTTGTATTGGTAGCGCATAGGATTTTGCTTGAATTACCGTTGCTTCTTGACACGCCAATTTTTTGGCATCGATGACCGAAAAATGTTGATAAAGTGAGCAATCAATAAATTCATTTTCACAGCCCAATCCGCCAATTTGTAAAATGGTTTGCTGACAACCAACCGTGATTGAACGCTGTAAATAAGCGAGTTCAAGCTCTTTTAATAATTTTCCGCGTGGCGTTTGATAATAAGCAAATAAAAAATCACGTTTCATAATGACCACTCAAATTTAAGGGGGTTTTAATGATTCTGACCTAAAAAGTCACTATAATCAAAATCCTTACCAACTACAAAGGTCAAATGATGCAAGTAAAACTAAACAGACACGTTAATGTACTTATGATGCTTACCGCATTAACAGCAGCAGGATGTTCACATAACAAAGACGCTCTGACTGTTAACGAATTCGCGCCAGATCCCAATAACGCCTATGTTGATCGTTACTATCAAAATTACCAACCTTTGAATAAGGCAGAGTTAAATAAAACCGCTCAAACGCATAAAGGTACCGTTTGGGAACGCTTACTTTCTTTGTATTCTTTGCCAAAAATTGATAATGAAAAAGTTGAACGTGAAGTCAATTGGTATTTAAATCATCCTCAAGCCTTAAATACTATTCAAAAACGCGCAGAACCTTATTTACATTTGATTCTCGATGAAGTGGAAGCAAAACAAATTCCTGGCGAATTAGCCTTATTGCCTGTCGTTGAAAGTGCGTTTGAACCGAATGCAAACTCAAGGGCAGCGGCTTCAGGTTTGTGGCAATTTGTTCCTGCAACGGGTCGCATGTTTGGCTTGCAACAGAATTCTTGGTACGACGGACGACGTGATGTTTATGCGTCTACGAAAGCTGCGACTACCTATTTAAAACAACTTAGCGAAACCTTTGATGGTGATTGGTTGCTTGCACTAGCTTCTTATAATTGGGGTAAAGGCAATGTGAAAAAATCGATTGAACGCAACGAAAATCACAATTTGCCAACCGATTATTGGTCATTGCACATGCCAGAAGAAACGGCAAATTATGTACCGCGTCTTTTAGCCATTGCGAAAATTTTTGCAAATGCCGACGATTACAACATAAATTTGCACGATATTCCGAATAAACCGTATTTTGAAGTCGTTAATATCGATTCACAGCTAAATTTGCATAAAGCCGCTGAAATGGCGAATATGTCATTGCAAGATTTTCTAAAACTCAATCCTGCGTTTAATAAATCAAAAACCGCTCCTGAAGGTGCAGGTCCTCGTCGATTGTTAATTCCTGTCGCAAAAGCTGAAACGTTTAAAGAAAATTTGGCGCAATTACCGTTTCATGAATGGGTTTCAGAAGGTTTTAACGAAGACGAAGATGAAAGCACCGCAGTGTATTTAGATTCAAGACCAATAGTCGTAAAGCACGAAGTTAAGCATGTTGCAAAACAAGAATCAAAACAAAGTGTTAAAGCCTTGTTGACAGCGAAAAAATCTGACAAAGAGGCTAAAAAATTAGCGAAAGTGACTGTAAATCGTAAAGATGCCGAAAAAGGAAAATCGGTGAAAATCCCCAATCACATTGTTGAATTGTCACATAAAATTTCTGAGCGTAATAAAGCCGTTGTAAAAGACTTGAAAACGTCCGCAAAAACACAGAAAAGCGTGAAAACGGTTGCTTTAGTTAAAACCCCCGTAAAGAAATCTAAACACAGTTGATCAATTTTACGTTAGAAATGAAAAACGCAGATGCGATGAAACCGCGCATCTGCGTTAGAAAAATTATTGATTATTGATGATATTAGGATTTGTCGCTTCTTCTACATCAGATAAACCATCGAGCGACCAATTATTAAAATCTGCTGCACCACTAGTGTCATTGCCATTTTTGTAGGAAATTCGGCACAGATATTTTTGTTTTCTGGTTACTTTTTCAGGCTCAGTGACATTGGCTTCTGCGCTGACAACATATTCATAATTCCCTAAACTCCACGCATTGAGCGGTTTTTCAGGCAATGCAACAGTAATTGCTTTCCCTTCTAAATCAGCTTTCAAATGCGCGTTGCAATGTGTAAAAGCAAATTGAGTCATTTCATTTGATTGCGTCATCATGCTAGCCTGATCATTACTGTCCACTAAAAACAAATCTGTTTGTGTTGCAACATCTTTTGCCATGGGAATTAAGAACTCACGTTGCAACAATACCAAACCAATAACTATTGCTAGCAACATCAAAATTTTCTTTTTATCCATTTTATTCATAAGGTCACTATCTCAAAAGTAGGTTAAAAAACGCACGCATTGTAACATTCAATCAGCTTAATTTAGTGAGAACTTCAAGGGTAATTTTTTGACGGCAAAGCTGTTCTTTAATTTGGCATTTTTTCAACACTTCGTCTGCAAGAGCTTGAGCAAAATCAGCATCGCTCATTTCTAAATACGACAAATCTAATTCATCTTTTGATTTCACTTTTTCTAATTCAGCGTAGGCTTGTTGAATGCGTTTTTCAACGATTTCGCTCACTGCTACAAAATCAATTTGTGGTTTAAAAGTCACTTTTTCGGGGTCAAGAAATGGTTTTTCTGGCGGCGCAACAAATTCGCTAAATTCAAAATCAGGCGTTGTTTTTTCAAGTGTGACAGATTGCACAATCTCAGGTTTTGTGATTTCAGGCACCGTAAAGTCAGCAAAATTCATTTCTAACGCGGGCTCTTCAAAAGCAATTTCTGTTTTTTCAGCAGGTGATTCATCGAATTTAAATTCATCAAAACCCAACGCAATTTTAGGCTCTTCAATTGCGGGTAATTCAACAGCTTGCGGCGCGGAAAAATCAGCAAAATTGAATTCTAACGTAGGTTTTTCAAAAGCAATTTCTGTTTTTTCAGCAGGTGATTCATCGAATTTAAATTCATCAAAATCCAGCTCAATTTTAGGTTCTTCAATTGCGGGTAATTCAATGGGTTGCGGCGCGGAAAAATCAGCAAAATTAAATTCTAACGTAGATTCTTCAGTCGCTTTTTTGTTTTCAATAACAGGCGTTTCATCGAATTTGAATTCACCGAAATCAAAATCTATTTTGACTTCTTCAATCGCAGCAGACTCAACAATTTCAGGGGAAGAAAAATCTGCGAAATTGAATTCTAACGTAGATTCTTCAGTCGCTTTTTGACTTTCAATGACAGGCATTTCATCGAGTTTGAATTCACCGAAATCTATTTTGACCTCTTCTGTCATTTCAGGCACGAGGATTTCTTTTTCTGGCACAACAAAGTCACCAAAATTAAATTCCAATTCTAGGTCAGGTTGCACAGCGACATTTTTTGTCACAGTGGTTTTAAATTCTTGCGTTTCAAACGCTTCAAAATTACCAAAATCTAACATTTGTGCTGTTTTAACGTCTGCTGTTTCTAAAGCCTCTGGCTCAGTTTTGAACATATCGTCAAGCGTAAAACCGCCTAATGTCACTTCAGGCTCTTTTTTATCAGTTTCAAATTCAAATGCACTCGCATCAAATGGCGTGGCAAACATATCATCAACCGAACTCGCGCTTAAGGTTTCCTGCTCACTTAATTCACCAAAGGTAATTTCTTTTTCGTCTGGATCGTCAGCAAAAAGCGCGTCAAAATTCGGCGTAATGTTAGGTTCATTTTTTTCTAAATTTAATGCTATCGTCGTGGTTTCTTGTGGCATAAAAAACAAGGCTTCGGGATAAAACTTCTGGCTTTTTTCAACCACGTTTGCCCAAAAATCAGGTACATTTCGTTTTCCTAATTCAGCAAGTTCAAACACAAATTCTTTGAATCCGTCAGTATTTTCTTGGTCTTGATAAAGTTTTAATAAACGCAGTGCGTAATCATGGGCATTTGTATTTTTCGTAAATTCATCTCGTAACAACGTTTCAGCATGTCCAAAATTGCCATAAGAACAATACACATCGACTTTATAAAGCACATCATCAACGTCGTGTCTGTCGATGTCATGACTAATCATGTCTGCAAATTCGTGTGAGGCTTCTTCGAATAAATTATTATCCATTTCGAATTCTTCAAACGCTGCTTTGTTAACGTTATCAGTTGCTTCAATATTATTTTCTTCAAAAATAGATTCTGTTTTTTCGTCAGGAACGTTATCAACAACGGATTTAATTTCAGTTTCAACAGATTGCATTTTCCTTTTCTCGCGCAACCGCAACCAACCTAAAACGCTTAATAATAAAGACCCAACGCCGCCTGCAACGTAATAATATAAATCACCTGAAATGCCAAAAAAACTTTCAGTTTTAATCGCTTGCGGCAGTGTCTCAGTAGGTTTAACTGATGCAACTGGAACTGGTGGCACTACAACGGCAGGCGGTACAGGCATGACTGTTTGAACGGCAGGTTCTGGTGGTAATATGGAAACACTATTATCTAATTGTGTTGTAACAGGTGCGATAATTGGCGCAGGCTGTGAAATCGCAATCGGTGCAGGAATTGCTGGTGCAGTAGTTTCTCCGAGCGGTTTATCAGGAACCTTTTCAACAATCGAAGGCGTTGTTTTTAATTTCGCCATTTCAGCATCTTTTTCTGCCACCACTTTTTTCATTTCGGCTAATTGTTGTTCCATTTCAGCTATCCGTTTTTGCGTTTCATTAGAAACTGTTTTTTCTGCCTGTTTTTCGCTTGAAATAGGTTTTATTGGCTTCGTAATTTCTTTTTGTTTGTCTTCTTTTGAAACTTGAGCGGTTAATTCAGTCGATTTTGCCTTTGCTAACGGATTACTATTTTTTACTCGTGCAACTTTTTTTACAGCGGCAACGGCCTTTTTCGCAGGTATTTTTGCGGTTTGCGTCGGTTTGAACAAATGAGGAGTTTCGACAAAACTCGGAATTTTGAGTGTTTTACCGACAATCATGGTATGTGCTTTGTCTTTTTGAAACGCATCTGGATTGGCAATTAAAATCGCGGCAATCATGCGATGAACCGAAACATTATTTTGCTGATTGAATAGTGAGGCAATTCTCCACAACGTGTCGCTTTCTTGAATAGTATGCGTGCTTGCTTCAAAATTTAAAGGCGTTGCAGGTGCATCGATAAATCGTAATGGCAAACTGTTTTCTAACGTAGGTTTTACCGCAGGCGTAACTGGTACGTTGGCGGGTTTTTCATACGCAGCTGGTGGATCAACCAAAACGGTAAATTCGCGGTGCAAACTGCCTTTTGCGTTTCTGACTTCGATTAAAAAATCTAAAAAAGGTTCTTTTAAAACTTCTTTAGATGAGAGTTTAATAAATGCTTTGCCGTTTTGATTGATGACTTCAAATTTTATTTTTGATAAAAAAACTGTCCAAGGAATGCCCGCTTCGTCAAATTTTGCATTGGAAGCTAAATTAACTTTAATGTCGCTAGCGTTATCACCTTCAGAAAGTAGCAAACTGATTTCCGCTTGTAAATTTTGATTTAACGCGGATTTTAATTTCATTTCACCAATGCCCAGCGAGTAGCTAGGCGCACTGCCAAGCAGTGAGGCGGCGACTAATGTAGAGGTCAAATAACGCACGTTATTTTTTTTCATAATGGCAGTTAAACATTTACGGTGAACAAAATCGGTTTCAAAACCGCGTGATAATGTTTAACGCATTAGCAATATAAGTGCCAAAAATAAAGTGCTTTTATTTCATGTAATTAGAAAATGTCTGCCAAAAAAATGACAAAAAAATTTAAAAATTTTAATAACCTGCCGCGTCGATTTCTAATTCATGTAACTGTGTTTCTAAACGTTGCACGGTTGTGTTTAGCGTACCGTCGTCAAATAAGTCCAAAATCCGATAACCCGCTGGCGTTCTGTCCATACTAAAACCGACGCTTTGCGGCGTAAATTGAAAACACGTTGACGGCGTACCTAATACTAAAATTTCTTTAAATTGTTTGTGCATTTCTTGATGAATGTGTCCTGTCGTAATGACTTTCACATTTTTATAACGTGCCACGATATTTAAGAACGCAGCACTGTTTTCAATCGTCATTGTGTCTAGCCACGCGCTACCCGTTGGCAAACAGTTGTGATGCACCGCAATCACTGTAAATAAATGCGAATTTTCGTTTAAAGCATTTTCTAAAAAATCGAGTTCAGTTTGTTCTAAACGTCCCGCTTCACTGCCTAAAATCTGACTATTGAGCATAATCAGTTGCCAGTTACCAAAAATACTGTGTTTTTTACAATTCATTTGCGGCAAGTTAAAAACTTTTTGCATCAACGCAAAATCATCATGATTTCCCGCAAGACAACGCACAGGCAAATTATAAAATTGCAGCGTTTTAAAAATGCGCGTGTAACTTTGCACGCAAGGCGATTGAGCTAAATCCCCACTCACTAAAATCAAATCGTAATTCGCACGATATTTAAAAGCGTGTTTTAAAATCGAGTGAAAATAATACTCGGTCTGCACACCAAGCAATTTATCGTCGGGTTCTGGAAAGATGTGTAAATCAGAAATTTGTAAAACAGAAAATGTAGACATGAATAGTTACTCAATGTTTTTTGAAAGAATTTTTGAATTTCGTGCTGGATTATAAAGAGCTTTGAGCGGCTCAGGTAGCTTGTCAAATTCACAATTTTCAAAACCGCGTTCAATAAACCATTGTGCAGTTTGGGTTGATAATACGAAAATGGTTTTTATACGTTGTAATTTTGCTTTTTCTAATGCAGTGACAAATAAACGTTGTCCGCGTGCGCCGCCGCGATAATCGGAATGCACGGCAAGGCACGCTAAAACCGCGAAATGTTCAAAACAATGCAATGCACTGCAACCGATAATCAGCCTGTCACGTTCAATCACAAAATAATCGGCAAGTTCCATTTCGATTTTTTCACGCGAGCGTTTTGCCAAAATACCTTGTGTTTCCAATGGCTTAATCAATTCCAAAATACCGCCAATATCATTTAACGTTGCGGCGCGACAAATTTCATACGGTGCGCTACTAATTAACGTTCCCACACCATCGTGTGTAAAAAGCTCTTGCAACAACGCCCCGTCAATATGACGATTTATTAAATGCACCCGCGAAATCCCCGCCTTGCAACTTTCAATTGCTGCCTGAAATACACCTCTTTGAAGCGGGGCAGGGGGAAGATTTTTTAATTCTTCGGTTGTCAATTGTGCAATCAATTTGCCGTTTTCATCTCTGCAACTTTGCTCGGTTAAAAAAATCAATTTGTCGGCTTTTAACGCAATCGAAACGGCTGTTGCAACTTGTTCAGCGGACAAATTAAACACATCTCCGCTCGGAGAATAACCAATTGGTGAAATCAACACTAAATTGTTTTGTTCTAACAAAGTATGAATTGCCGCGCCATTGATACGCCGCACTGCGCCTGTGTGTGAGTAATCAATGCCATCAATCACACCAATAGGTTTTGCCACCACAAAATTCCCAGAAGCCACTTTCAGTTCTGAATTTGCCATCGGTGAATTCGCAAGTCCCATCGAAAGTTGCGCTTCAATTTCCACACGCACAAATCCTGCCGCTTCTTTGACGCATTGCAACGCAACGTCATCGGTAATTCGCAAATCGTTATGAAAACGCGCCGCATAACCCAATTTTTGCAATCGTGTGTCAATTTGCGGGCGAATTCCGTGAACTAAAACGAGGCGAATGCCTAAACTATTTAATAGCGCGAAATCGTGAATCAAATTTTGAAAATGTTCATCATTTAACGCTTCTCCACCAAAATTGATGACAAAGGTTTTATTTCGATGCGCTTGGATATAAGGTGATGAGCCGCGAAACCAATGAACAAAATTATTTTTCATGTTTAAAAAATGCCTTAGCTGCTTCAATATCTAAACTAATTTGTGCTTGTAGCTGTTCGAGCGAGTTAAAACGCATTTCGTGCCGTAATTTATGTTGAAATTGCACGCTCACATAACGTCCGTAAATATCTTGATTAAAATCAAACAAATGGGTTTCTAAAATTACTTTTCGATTGCCGTCAATAGTTGGGCGAATTCCCACATTTGCCACTCCCTCAAAAATGCGGTTATCAATGCCCGTCATCGTCACGGCAAATACGCCACGAATTGGTGTATTGCGGCGTAAAAGTTTAATGTTTGCAGTAGGAAAACCCAGCGTTCGACCGAGTTTGTCACCATGTGCTACTCTGCCGCAAATTGAATACGATTGTCCTAAAAATTCTCGCGCAAGCAGCAAATCATCAGCATCTAGCGCGTCACGAATTTTGGTACTACTCACACGCATATCATTTAGCCGAAACGAGGTTGATTTTTCAATCGAAAAACCGTGTTTTTCACCATGTTCTTTGAGTAAATTAAAATTACCGCGTCGTGCTTTGCCAAAATGAAAATCGTCGCCGATAACTAAATGTTTAACATTGAGTTTTTTAACCAAAATATCTTCGATAAATTGTTCGGGTTCGTAATTGGCAAGTATGCGTTGAAAACGCACAATCACGACATTTTCCACAGGTAATTTGCTTAACGCTAAAACTTTTTCACGCAACCGCATCAGTCGTGACGGCGCGTTGTCGGCTAAAAAGTATTCTAGTGGTTGCGGTTCAAACAGCATGATTGCAGTCGGTAAATTCAATTCTCGTCCACGCCGCGCTAAATTTTCAATGACTGCACGATGCCCTAAATGCACGCCGTCAAAATTACCAATTGTTAAAATGCAACCGTCTGGAAACGGTAATTGATGAGCAAAACCTCGAATTAAACGCATTTTTTAAAAGTCACAGTTAAGAAAAATAAAAGTTAAAAAAAAACCCTGTGAGCGAACTCACAGGGTTTTTATCAGCTCACCGCGATGATTATTTCATCATTGATTTTTTGAACATGCTGTCTAATTTGCTGTTTGTATCTTGTGCATATTGTGCTGCACGGTTAGCAGCTGCTTCTGCTGCCGCTGCGCGTGAAGCTGCGTCAGCTGCTGCGCTTTGTGCGCTGTTTGCGTCAGCTGATGCTTGTGCAACAGAAGTTTTTAATGTGTCGATTTGTGATTGCAAGTGTGTGATGTCGTCTGTGCTTGCACAACCAACAACAACGCTAGCAACTAAAGCAACCATTGATAATTTAACAAATTTTTTCATGAGATTTTCCTTTTTTTAAAATGAGACTTAACGAGAATTTTTACTACAAAAACAACCTATAACAACTTATAGTTGAACGTAATTCTAAACTATGAATTGCTAGTTTTTCCAGCTTTATTTTATCTTAACCAGCGTTCCCGTATCGACCAATTGACTTAAATGATCGATTTGCGAGTTCGTCAAGGCAATGCAACCGTGCGTCCAATCAAAGAATTCATGTACCCGTTTATCAGCACTGCCCAAACCGTGAATGCCAATTTGACCACCGAGCGGTGTATCTTGTGGCGGAATTTGTCCCAATTCGTGAGCGCGAACAATGCGTTGATAGTGATGTTCGTTGATGATGCCTTTTTGCAAGGCATTTTCAGCATCTTGCACTGATGGATAAGTCAAACCAAAAAAGCGTTTGAACATGCTTTTATCGCCCACCCAACCGATGCGATATTCGCCTTGCGGCGTGATATTGTCGCCCCGATGCGTTTTCAACCCCGCACCGCCGCGACCGATTGCAACGTGTTCAAGCGTTTCAACCGTTTCGTCCCCTTTTTTAACTTCGATTTTTTTAGCTTTGGTATCCACTAGTAACCACACATCATTTGGGTGTACTGATTCAGTTGCCGCCATCACAGACGACGTGGTAAATAAACTCATTAACAATAATAAATAAGCGCGTAACATATTTCCTCTACACTTTAAAAACGTTTTGGTGTACTTTTTAACCAGCAACACCCATACCAACTTTTCGAGGATTATTATGCACATAAAAACGATTTCTACTCAAACTTATCAAGATCAAAATCCTGGTACGTCGGGATTGCGTAAAAAAGTTCGCGTGTTTAAACAGCGGCATTATTTAGAAAATTTTGTGCAATCCATTTTCGATGTGCTGCCTGATTTTCAAGGTAAATCGCTCGTCATTGGCGGCGATGGCAGATATTTCAACCGTGAAGCCATTCAAACGATTATCAAAATCGCGGCGGCAAACGGTTTTGGTGAACTTATTATTGGGCAAAACGGCATTCTTTCAACACCTGCCGCGTCACATATTATTCGTAAATACGGCGCATTTGGCGGTTTGATTTTGTCTGCAAGTCATAATCCCGCAGGTGAAACCGAGGATTTCGGCATTAAATACAACGTCAGCAATGGTGGGCCTGCGCCCGAAAAAGACACACTCGCTTTTTTTGCCCGAAGTAAAGAAATTGAAAGCTATAAACTCGCGGATTTGCCTGACATCAATTTAGACGAAATCGGTACGCAAGAAATTGACGGTTTGAAAATCACGATTATCGATTCGGTCGAAGATTACGCCCAATTGATGAAATCGATTTTTGATTTCGATTTGCTCAAACAAAGCATTCAAAACGGTTTTATTACCTTAACTTTTGACGCGATGAGCGCGGTTACAGGTAATTATGCAAAACGTATTCTCGTTGATATGCTGGGTGCGCCTGCGGATTCGGTGCGAAACGGTACGCCATTAGAAGATTTTGGTGGGCATCATCCCGACCCGAATTTAATTCATGCCCACGAACTTGCCGATTTTATGTTTAGCGAAAATGCCACGACATTTGGCGCAGCGTCAGACGGTGATGGCGACCGAAATATGATTATGGGCAAAGGTATTTTTGTAACGCCAAGCGACAGTCTTGCGATTTTAGCGGCGAATGCAACCTTAATTCCTGCATATAAAAACGGTTTAAAAGGCGTGGCGCGTTCCATGCCAACTAGCCAAGCGGTCGATAGAGTGGCGGCAAGCTACAACATTCCTTGCTACGAAACACCAACAGGTTGGAAATTTTTTGGCAACTTGCTTGATGCCGACAAAATCACGCTTTGTGGCGAAGAAAGTTTTGGTACAGGCTCGCAACATGTTCGTGAAAAAGACGGACTTTGGGCAGTTTTGTTTTGGCTCAATTTAATTGCCCGTCGTCGCCAAACGGTTGCCGATATTGTGCATGAGCATTGGCAAAAATTTGGTCGTGATATTTACAGTCGTCACGATTACGAAGCCGTTGATTCAAACATTGCAGGCGAAATGATGGCGAGTTTGCGTGAGCAAATTACCACACTGGCAGGGCAACAATTCGGTGATTACGTCGTGAAATACGCCGATGAATTTTGTTATCACGACAGTGTTGACGGTTCAACAAGCGCAAATCAAGGCTTTCGAATTGGCTTTGAAAATGGTTCACGCATTGTGTTTCGTCTGTCTGGCACGGGAACAGTTGGCGCAACGTTACGCATTTACATTGAACGTTTTGAACCTGACGCGGATAAACACAACCAAGATCCACAAATTGCATTGGCGGAATTGATTGAACTTGCCGAAAAATTCTGCGGCGTGAAATCGCGTACAGGTCGCACTGAGCCAACGGTGATTACTTGAAACAGGTCGCAATTATTGGTGCAGGTGCGGCGGGTTTGATGGCAGCAGAAATGCTGTCACAAGCCGCTGTTCACGTCACGGTTTATGATTCGATGCCGTCAGCGGGACGCAAATTTTTAATGGCTGGCAAAGGCGGAATGAACATTTCGCACGCTGAAAATTTTGAAAAATTTGTCACCCGCTATGGCACGCGACAAGCGCAACTTGAACCCTTTTTAACTGCCTTCACGCCGACCGATTTGCGTGCATTTTTGTCCGAATTAGGCATTGAAACGTTTGTTGGTACGTCAGGGCGGATTTTCCCAAAAGAAATGAAAGCTGCGCCATTGCTTCGCGCATGGCTGCATCGTTTGCGATCTCGCAACGTGCAATTTGCAATGCGCCATCGTTGGCTAGGTTGGCAAAATCACGACACGCAAAAATTGATTTTTGACACGCAAACAGGTGAAAAAATTGTCAACGCAGACACGGTGATTTTGGCATTAGGCGGGGCAAGTTGGGCGAAACTCGGTTCGACGGGGGCATGGGTAGAAATTTTGCGAGCCGAAGGCGTACAAGTCGAAACCTTGAAACCGAGCAATTGCGGTTTTGATGTGAAATTTGGCGAATTTTTCAAAAATCGCTTTGCGTTTCAACCGATTAAAAATGTCAGTTTGAAATTCGGCAATTTTTCACAAAAAGGCGACTTAATGCTTACTGAACACGGCGTAGAAGGCGGTTTAATTTATGCGGCTTCTGCATTATTGCGTGACGAAATCGAGAAAAATGGTGCGGTAACATTCCGTCTTGATTTATTTCCTGATAAAACACATGAGCAACTTTTACAAAAATTGAGCAAGCCACGCGGCAAATTATCGGTCACGCAATTTTGGCGCAAACAAATCGGTTTAGAAGGTGTGAAAGCGGGATTGATTAGAGAGTTTTTACCCATTGAATTTTTAAATTCGGCAGAAAAAATAACTGACATGTTGAAAAACTTGCCGCTCACTGCCATCGCGCCACGTCCAATTGATGAAGCTATTAGCAGTGCGGGTGGTGTGAGTTTTGAAGAACTTACACCTGATTTGATGTTTAAAAAATTACCGAACGTTTTTTGCGCGGGGGAAATGCTCGATTGGGAAGCCCCGACAGGCGGTTATTTGCTTACCGCCTGTTTGGCAACGGGAAGAGCGGCAAGTTTAGGCGCACTTTCTTTACATTCATGATGATTGCGCGGCGTTATCTAATTCGCGCAATCGTTCTAATTTTTCTTTAATTTTGATTTCTAAACCGCGTTCAACAGGCAAGTAATAGCGCGTGCCTGCTAAGTTTTCGGGAAAATAATTTTCCCCAGCCGCGTAAGCATCAGCTTCATTGTGTGCGTAGCGATAGGCTTTACCGTAATCGAGCGATTTCATCAATTTAGTCGGTGCATTGCGTAAATGTAGTGGCACTGCAAGCGTTCCTGTTTCTTGAACGTGTGCCATTGCTGCATTGTAGGCTTGATAAACGGCGTTACTTTTGGGCGCACACGCAAGATAAATTACCGCCTGCGCGAGTGCTAATTCTCCTTCAGGACTGCCCAAACGTTCTTGCACATTCCAACCGTTTAAAGCAATTTCTAACGCTCGTGGGTCAGCGTTGCCAATATCTTCGCTGGCAATTCGCACGATGCGCCGTGCTAAATAAGTTAAATCACAACCGCCATCAATCATGCGGCAAAGCCAATATAACGCCGCATCAGGCGCACTGCCGCGCACTGCTTTATGAAGTGCAGAAATTTGATTGTGAAATTCTTCGCCATGCGAATCAAAACGGCGCACGCCGCCTGTTAAAACTGCCGCTGCAATTTCGGCGGTAATGTCACGACTTTCTTGCGCGAGAGCCATATCACTTGCTAGTTCAAGCAAATTCAGCAATTTTCGTGCATCACCATCTGCGGCTTGGGAAAATTGGCGTTTAAGCTCGTTTGAAAGTTCAAGTTTTAAACTACCTAAACCGTTAATCTCGTCACAAAGGGCGTGATTTAAAATTCCTTGTAAATCATCATCTGTAAGTGGATTTAAAACATAAACTCGCGCTCTTGAAAGTAAAGCATTATTTAGTGCGAAAGAAGGATTTTCTGTTGTCGCGCCGATGAAATAAACCGTGCCATTTTCAACGTGCGGCAAAAACGCATCTTGTTGGGCTTTGTTGAAACGATGCACTTCATCGACAAATAAAATCGTACGTCGTTTTTCAAATTGTTGAATTGTTTTGGCATGTTCGATGGCTTCCCGAATTTCTTTTACGCCCGCAAACACAGCTGAAACGGTTAAGAATTCGGCATTTGAATGATTGGCAATTAAATGTGCAAGGGTGGTTTTTCCTGTGCCAGAGGTTCCCCAAAAAATCATCGAATGCAATCGCCCTGATTCAATGGCACTACGAAGTGGTTTTTTCTCGCCTAAAATGTGAGTTTGTCCGATGTAATCGGTTAATTTTTGGGGACGCATTCGTTCTGCAAGTGGTACATAATCTGTGTGGCTATTGACATTCATTTCTGATTAACCTGTTTTAATGTTGTTTTTGAAAAAAAATTAAAAATTAGAACTTACTGCCGTTATAACGGCGACGCATTTAATAATGTAAGATTTATAATGTAAGATTTCGGTAGTTTTTACCCAACGCTTTTTAACCACATCACAATGAGGATTTAAATTATGGCTACTACAAAATTTGTCATGACTGCAAAAACAGATATGTCAGAAGTTACGCCTGAAATGTTTGCAAAATTTACCACTACAGATTTTGCCGCCTTGAATAAAACACACGCTGAAAGTATCACAGCAGATTACATGGCAAAAGTTAGTGCTAAAAATTTACCGTTGCTTTCAAAAGTTTTTAAATATATTGATCCTGACGCGCTTTCAGGTGTTGAAATTAAATCCGCTCTTAAATCACTGCCCATCAATTTACTGACCACTGACCAAGTTAATGGTTTAACCGTTGAGCAAATGGCGGCTTTGACCTCCGCGCAAGTCGCGCAATTTAACGCTAAACAATTAAACGCTTTAGATGACGAACATATTGCAGCCATTTCAGCGGGAACAGCAAAAAAAGTAGGCGCAATTGCTGGCATGAAATTAAATTTGCTCACAGCTGATTCGTTTGCTTTACTTACACCAGAGCAAATTGGAGCATTACCTGCTACGCAAATGTTGCAAATTGGTAGTAAACAAATTGCAGGGTTAACTGAAGATCAATTACTGGGGTTAACTACCACACACATGGTCGCGTTACCATCAAAAACCGTCACGTCAATAGATACAGGTTTGTTATCTGTTTTAGATGGTTCGTTGCTTGCAGCTATTCCGCCTAAAACGTTTGCAAAATTTAGCTCTGGTAGTTTGCAAGCTCTTACCGTTGATCAAATTCCTGCCATTACAGCACCTCAAATTGCGGCACTGAAATCTGCACAAATTGCATATTTAAGTGATGACAGTATCGCCGCAATTAGCCCAGAAGCTCTTGCAGGGATGAATAAAACCAATGCAGCTGGTTTTTCATTATCTAAATTAACAGGTGATGGACAAATTGAAGCAATTAAACCGTCGCAGTTTGGCTTGTTTAAAGCGGCTGATATGACAGACCTTGATGCCGATGGCGCGGCGTTATTAACGCCTGCTGTGATGAAAGCCTTAACTTCAGCGCAAATTAAAGCCTTAACAACTGATGCCATTGCGGCACTTGAACCCGCTTCTATTGCAGGTTTGACAACGAAAAATATCGTGGGTTTAGATACAACAACAGGTTCAAATCAAATTGCTGCACTTACGGGTGAACAAGTTGGAGCCTTAACACCTGCTTTAGCTAAGGTCTTAAAAGCTGAACAAGTTGCGGCAATTGAATCAGAAGATTTTGCAATGATGACTCCTGCCGCTTTTGCATCTATTACATCATCGGCTTTGGCATCATTGACAACAGCGGCAATGTCACTTGCAACGCCAGAACAATTAGCCGCAATGAAAACGTCACAAGTTGCTGCATTAAGCACAGGGTCAACAGGTCATATTGCAAACATTTCAGCAGATGCGGCAGCGGCGTTGAAAGCAAATGTCGTTGCAAAATTAAGTGCTAGTCAAGCAACCAGTTTTGCTACCGATGCTTTGGCAGCATTAGATCCTAAAGTAATTAAAAGTTTGGATATAAGTAGTTTTGATAGCACTGATTTAGCGGCATTAACAGGTGATCAAGCTCCAAGTTTAACGTCCGCTCAAATTGCTGACATTACTTCTACATACGCTAGTGCATTAACCTCTTCATTTGTTGAAGCTCTAAAATCTACTGCTTTTAAAGGTTTCACCGCAGGGATTTCAACAGGGGCAATTCCACAATTATCAACGACTGCGGTTGCTTCTATCACCACCCAACAATTAGCCGCTTTGACGACAACATCAGATGGTCAACTTGAATCATTCAATCAAACGCAAGTGGCAAGTTTTAGCTCGGATATGCTTGGGTGGGTGCGTGATAAAAAAGGCTATGTCACGATGACAGGCGGAACAAATACACAAGGTGTTGAAACAAGCGGAACTGTTGTTGCACCTGCTTCAACAACGACTATTACGGCAGGTAAAACGGGTGTAAGCATTACCGCTAATTCAACAGCTGAAACAATTATCGGTGGCACTGGTGCTGATAGTATTACAGGCGGCGGTGGAGCGGACAGCATTAACGGTGCTGAAGGTAATGATGCCGTCACAGTTGCTGATCACACAGTATTAGCCGCTGCTGCGACCATTATTGGTGGTGATGGTACAGATACTCTGACCATTACTGCACCAAGCACAACTATTGTTGATGCAGATTTCACAACAGTTACTGGTTTTGAAACATTAGTATTGGGTGCAGCAGGTTCGCCTGTATTAGGTGCAAAATTTGTCGCCGCAGGTTTTACTTCCATTACAGGTAGTTCTGGAATTGATGATATTGATTTCGCAACATCATCAACCGCAGCTGTTACGGTTACAGTTGATGGAAATGGTGGTGACGATGTCATTGAGCTACCAAATTATGCAAACAATGTTACCTACAGCGGTTCAGGAGCAGCATCTATTACTGGCGGCACAGCAGCCGATACGATTACGGGAGGAAGTGGTGACGATACTATTGATGCTGGTACTGGTATCGATAGTGTTACAGCTGGGGCTGGTAATGACGTAATTAAAATTACTACAGCTGCTGCCTTGGGTACTGATGAAGTTCTCATCGGTGGTGCTGATACTGATATGCTTTGGGTTGTGGCGACAGCTACAGCTTTGACTAGCTTGAATTCGAGCTACGATAACTTAGTAACTGAAGCAGCTATTGAACATTTGGTACTTGGTAACGCTGGTGGTGCTGCTTTTGCTGTGACCTTAGATGAAGCAATTGATGGAACAGCTCTTAACATTGTTACAGCAGGAGCTGAAACTGTCACAGCAACTATCACATTGGCTAGTGATACTAGCTTCTCGTTAGCAAGCATCACATCAACAGCAACTGATGTGTCTGATCTTTTTACAGAAACTGCTTTAGCATCAGGTGATGACACATTTGTTATCAATGGTTCAGCTTTATCAGTAGCCACAATCACTGGTTCTAGCTTAGATGACTCTATCACTGGTTCTACTGGTGCAGATAGCTTAACTGGTGGTGATGGTAACGATACGATTTTAGGCGGCACTGGTGCAGATACAATTTCTGGAGGTGCTGGATCGGATGCTATTACTGGTGGAGTTGGTGTAGATGAAATTGACGGTGGTGCAGGCATTGATAACTATACTCAAGCAACTGGAGATTCAGCAACAACTATTACAGTGACTAACGTTGCAACAGCAACGACGATTGCTGCAACGGACACTATAGATATTAGTTCTATGGATCAGATTGCTGTTACAACTTCTGACACAATCACCTTGACAGGTGGTACTTTAGTTGCTTCGGTGGCGACTGGTATTGGACAAGCAAATTCTGCTGATGGTTCAGCAGGAACATTAACTTTAACCGCAGCAACAGCGGTTAATTATATTCCTGTTACAATCAGCGGAGACACCGCTACTGTAGTAGCATACAGTGCTGGAACTCATACTGGATTCATTCTTGCGTATGATGCTGATGGTGGTGATACAACAGCCGATGAATTCATTTTGATTACTGGTACAAGTTTGTCGGCACCCACTATTGCTGCTGGTGTTATCACAATTGCTTAATCGTAAGTTGTTTTAAACTGTCTGTAAAAAGCCCCGTGCCTCTTTTCCCAAAAGGCGCGGGGCTTTTTTATTATTGAAAAATTGGTGAGGAATAGGTTTTAGTATGGATAGTTTTGTATTTGCACGTTGTGGTGATTTGACTAATAAAAACAGTTGCTGAATTTGATAATTTACGCTACAAACGCTGTGACAGTTTTTTTAATTATCGAGGGTATGAAAATGAGTTCAAAGAAATCAGATAAAGTCAAAATAGACAAAACCGCGCCAAAACTTAGCAATTCAACGCCAAGTAACAACAAAAAAGTGGCGTTAGACACAGATCTTAAATTGACATTTAACGAAAACATTCAAGCAGGTAAAGGCAATATCGTCATTACCGATGGTACCGACACGCGCACAATTTCAATTACTGACAAGCAAATTAGCATTAGCGGTAAAAATCTCATCATCAATCCCTTAGAAGATTTACATCCAAGCAGTCATTACATTGTGAAAATTTCTGCTGCCGCGATTACTGATTTAGCTGGTAATAATTATGTTTCCACGAAAGCACCATTGAGTTTTTTTACCAAAGATGGCGCGAAACCTCCCATTCCAGAACAACCTAAACCGCCTGTAATCGATGAAAAACCTACCGCATCAACAGATAACACCGCCCCCACTTTTGTTTCGGCAAAAGTAAATGGCAACGCACTCATTTTAAGTTTTGAAGATGTCGATTTACTCAACACAAACACCGCACCAGCCAGCGCATTTAATGTGTTAAACAACGGCACAGCAAATACCGTTACTGATGTTTTTGTCAATCCCATTGCAAAAACGGTGGCGTTAATTTTGGAAGATTCTGTTTTGAATGATGGAATCGTTACCGTTTCTTACACCGATGTAACCGCAAATGATGACAAAAACGCGCTGCAAGATTTAACTGGCAACGATGTCGCTTCATTTAACGCGAAACCTGTGACAAATACCCGTTCTACGCCAGTTGTAAAACCTGTTGAACCCAAACCAGAAGCGTCAGAAACACAACTTATTGATATTTCAAGTGCGGGGACAAGCGATGCAAATGTCGGTAACGTGTTATTCAATGTAACAGCAGGAAACTATGTTCATTCTATTTCAGGCTTTGGTAAGGGAGATGTCATTGACTTCCCGAATGGGCAAACGCCAACATTAACCAATAGGGATTTTTCTGATGGAAAAGTTGATTTGCAATATGCAACGAATGGTCTTGTCACGATTATTACGCTTACAGGTTTAGACAATGATGTTTCGTTATATTCCATCGAATCGTTTAATGCCGCGTTTGGCAAGGACTCAATCGTCTGAAATTTCACGTCAAAATAAACAAAAAATAAATTAACGGGCTTTTTTAGAACGCTGTCACTGCATTGCAAAGTGTTTGCGTTAAAATGATCACAATTAACTTTCACACGAGGGCAAAACGATGTATGAACATTTAGAAACGGCTGTAAATAAAGATAATTTAAAACGTGTTGTCATTGACCCCGTTTCTCGGGTTGAAGGTCACGGAAAAGTTACGTTACTACTTGATGAAAACAACAAAGTGCAACAAGCACGTTTGCATATTGTGGAATTTCGTGGTTTTGAGAAATTCATTCAAGGTCGTCCTTATTGGGAGTTACCTGTTTTAGTGCAACGTTTGTGCGGCATTTGTCCTGTAAGTCATCATTTAGCGGCTGCAAAAGCCATTGATCAACTCGTTGGCGTTGATCCTGAAAATTTACCGATTTCTGCAACAAAATTGCGTCGTCTTCTGCATTTCGGACAAATTTTGCAATCACACGCTTTGCATTTTTTCCATTTATCAAGTCCTGATTTGTTATTTGGTTTTGAAAGTGAAATTCAAAAACGCTCAATTGTTGCAGTGCTTGAGGATTTTTCAGATATTGGTTTGCAAGGCGTTAAATTGCGTAAATATGGACAAGAAGTGATTCGGATGGTTTCAGGCAAACGAATTCACGGCACAGGCGCGGTTGCAGGCGGGATGAATAAACCGTTGAGCAAAGAAGAGCGTGATTATTTGCTTACCGACATCGACCAAATTATTGAATGGGCGAATGCGTCAGTAGAACTGGTGAAAAAAGTGCATTGTTCGAATCTGCCTTATTACGATGATTTCGGCACAATTCGTAGCAATTATTTAGGTATGGTGCAACCAGATGGCGCGTTAGAGTTTTATCACGGCGGGTTGCGCGTGAAAAATGCGGAAGGCAAAACGCTATTTGATCATATCGATTACTGCAAATATAACGATTATATTCACGAAGAGGTGCGCTCGTGGACGTATATGAAATTCCCTTATTTAACATCAATCGGCAAAGAAAACGGCTGGTATCGAGTCGGACCTTTGGCACGAGTGAATAATTGCGATTACATCAATACTGAAATTGCTGAAAAACAGCGCGTGGAATTCAAGGCACACGGCGGCGCAGAAGGCATGGTGCATAGCACGTTAGCGTTCCACTGGGCGCGATTGATTGAACTTTTACATTGTGCGGAAAGTATTAAAGAATTATTGAATGATCCTGACGTTTTAAAACACGAAGAACCCGCAAAAGGTGAACATCGTTTTGAAGGCATTGGCGTAATTGAAGCAACACGCGGAACGTTATTTCATCATTATCAAGTCGATGAGAATGACATTGTCACAAAAGCAAATTTAATCGTTTCGACGACCAGCAACAACATGGGCATGAATGAATCGGTGCGCCAAGTTGCAGCAGAGTATCTGTCAGGGCAGGAATTAACCGAACCGCTTTTAAATAATTTGGAAGTCGCGATTCGTGCTTACGATCCGTGCTTATCTTGTGCAACACACGCTGTAGGGAAAATGCCGTTGCAACTTGAACTTGTAAATGCTCAAGGTATCTTAATTGACAAATTAGTCAAACACGATACGGGTGAAATTGAGCGAATTTAGCATACTGACAACGTGCCGTAATTTACAAAGTTTTGCTAGCACTCAAACGAAAACACTAAAAGTTTAAATTTTTATTTTGCATTTTCTAAAATTATGTCTATAATGGCGGTTCAGTTTTCGGGTCGTTAGCTCAGCTGGTAGAGCACCGCACTTTTAATGCGATGGTCGCGCGTTCGAATCGCGCACGACCCACCAAATAAATCAAGGACTTAGGTTAATCGCCAAGTCCTTTTTTATTGTGAAATAAAAAAATGTCCCAATTTTGTTCCATTTCAAAATGAAATACCGCAACAACTGCCAACAATTGGCGATAAAACAATCATCGTTTTACATTCTTTTCGGCTGTATAGTCCGCCTGAAATTACAACCACCTAAACAGGTGAAATTAAGGTGAAAGCAATGAGAGCAATACATACACAACAAAAAATGATCGCATTGAATTTTATGATGGGGTCAACTGTACCATTAAATGAAAAATCAACTCTTGTTCTATCGCTCGCAGTCTCGCTTTTCTTGACGAAGCATGGAGCATGTTAGTTTTGTAACCTACCTGAAATTTTTTGTGGGCTGGGTTGTCAGGCATATTTCTATCAATTTGATACATACCAGCATGAGTAAACATCATTTAACGCCTGCGTTTTGTTCGGATAGAGTGTGTCAGAACTTAAAACGAAATGAAGAGGATAAACATGAAACCACTTTATAAATGGATTGCTGTGATGTTGTTTGCTAATTCTGGAGCTTTTGCCAGCGATAACACAGACTTTGATATTGTAGCCGAGTTGCAAGCAGGGCCTGGCAATGTGACGGCAACCGCTGATGGACGTGTCATTATGAGTTTGCATCAGTTTTATAAGCCTGACTATAGCGTTGTTGAATATAAAGACCATTCATTACAGCCATTTCCCAACCGCGAATGGTCGGCAACCGATTCAACTGCCGCAATAAAACTCGATTCGGTGCTGGGCATTCGTTCTGATAATAACGGCGTGGTTTGGATGCTAGATAATGGAATGCGTAGCGGTGTTACACCAAAACTGGTGGGCTGGAATACCAAGACCAACAAGCTACAACGTCTCATTTATTTGCCTGCACCAATTGCCCCGAAAGATGCTTTCGTCAACGATTTCGCATTGGACACAACACATGCTCATGCGTTTATCAGCGACCCAGCTGGTGGTAACAATGCCGCACTGATTGTGGTTGATTTGCTCACGGGTTCTGCTAGACGAGTGTTACAAGGTCATCGTAGTGTCATCCCCGAAAATGTTGATTTGGTAATCAATCAAGTTCCTGTGCAAATCAAAACCGCTTCGGGGGAATTAACTAAACCTCATATTGGCGTTAATCCGATTACGGAAGACTTGGCTAATGAATGGGTTTATTTTGGCGCAATGCACGGTTTGAATCTGTACCGAATTAAAGCTAGTGATTTAATCAACACGCATTTAAGTGAAACAGAGCTTGCAGAACGGGTTGAACGATATAGTGCCAAGCCAATTTCTGACGGCATTAGTATTGACAAAAATAACAATATCTATCTAGGCGATTTGGCGAATAATGCTATCGGCGTTATCAACCCAAATCGGCAATATCGCCAATTAGCACAATCGCCCCAATTATCTTGGGTGGATTCGTTTAGTTTTGGAGCTGACGGAGAACTGTATGCGGTAGTCAACCGCTTGCATCAATCTGAAATTCTCAATGGCGGTAATAATCAATCAAAACCACCTTATTACTTACTGAACGTGAAAGCCTTAGCGACAGGTTTGTCTGGACGTTAGAACAACAGTTCATTTGATTGAATGCTCTGACCGATTGCACTGATTTGTTGACGCAACCAGCAATGGGCGGGATCTTTTTCTCTAAGCGGGTGCCAAATCATAACCAAATCATAATTCGGTAAGTCCAACGGCACGGGTAAAATTCGTAATTCCACCATTTTTTTAAATGCCGCCGCCAAACGGAATGGCAAAGATAAAATCATATCGGTTTGGGCAACAATCAACGGTGCGGACAAGAAATGCGGCACAATCAATTTGATGCGCCGCTCTAGCCCTGACTCCGCAAGTTTTTCATCAATCACGCCCACTTGACTACCAGTTCTTGAAATCAGCATGTGGTCGGCAGATAAATAAGCATCCAATGAAGGTGGCATCTGAATACTTGGATGATTCTGACGCACCACACAAGCCATTTTGTCTAAAAATAAATACTCAACGCGCAAATGAGCAGGTGTCGCTAATACCGAAGCAAATCCCAACACCACATCTAAAGTACCGTTTTCCAATTGCGCCAAAGGAAACGTTGATTCGGTGCGTTTGATATGAATATCCACATGCGGTGCGCTTTGCTCAATCAATCGGGCAAATGTCGGCAATAGCAAAAATTCCATGTAATCAGTGGCGGCCAACGTGAAACGACGCTGACTGCTGATTGGATTGAACGCTTGCGGCGGTTGTAATAGTCGCTCCATTTCCCGAAGCAGTGATTGCATCGGTTCTACCAAGGTCAATGCTCGTTCGGTTGGTTGCATCCCGTTGGGTGTTTTGACCAGCAATGGGTCGTCCAATTGTTGACGTAAGCGATGCAGAGTGTGACTCATGGCTGATTGGGTAATAAACATCCGCTCAGCGGCACGAGTAACATTACGTTCTTGCATCAGCACATCAAAAGCCAATAACAAATTCAAATCGAAATTACGCAGATTAGACATGTCGGTTCAAGGTAAAAAAATCGTGCCGTTATCGTAACAAAATCGCCGCGACTGACCTATGAATTCTGTCAATAGGTGAATGAAATTTATACATTTCACAATCATTCCTCTTCTCTGTAGCGTATGCCGCGAACGTGCAATCAGTACATCAATAAATTAACTTCCTGAAGGGTTATCAAAATTAAAGGCACGTTCGTTGGATTTTAACGTAACAATCAATTTTAGAAAGGCGGGAATGAACATGTCTACACCAATACCTAAGCCATACCAAGGAGAAAAAGCCCGTTTAGTTCGCGCTTATGACTATCTCATTTTGGTATTGGCGTTATTTTTATTTATCGGTTCTTTTCATTTACATTTTGCATTGACAGTAGGTGACTGGGATTTTTGGCTAGACTGGAAGGACAGGCAATGGTGGCCGCTGGTTACACCCTTAATCGGTATTACCTTTCCAGCGGCGGTGCAAGCGGTTTTATGGGGCAATTTTCGGTTGCCGTTGGGTGCAACCTTATGTGTGGCTTGCTTATCCATAGGTACTTGGATTGCTAGAGTTTTTGCTTATCACTACTGGAATTATTTCCCCATCAATATGGTGATGCCTTCCACGATGTTGCCGAGTGCATTATTTCTGGATGCTATTTTGATGTTAAGCAACAGCTTAACTATTACGGCTATTTTTGGTGGCTCTATGTTTGCATTGCTGTTTTACCCCAGCAACTGGCCTATTTTCGCTATGTTCCACGTCCCTGTTGAAGCGGGCAATAGCCAATTGACATTAGCCGACATGTTCGGTTTTCAGTACATTCGTACTGGGATGCCAGAATATCTTCGCATCATTGAACGCGGCACACTTCGCACTTACGGACAAATTGCAACGCCGCTCTCGGCATTCTGCTCCGCCTTGTTATGCTCACTGATGTACACCTTATGGTGGCATTTGGGCAAGTGGTTTGCCACTACCCGCTATCTCAACAGAATTTAAAGGAAGAATGGAGATGAAAACTTTATTAACGAAACAATCTACGATTTACGCCGCCCGATTAGAAAAATCAGCTGAGAAGCCACTGCAATGGTTAATGTTTCTGACGCTAATTATATCGGTATATCTAATCAGCAGTATTCAGCCCGTGATGGCGCATGGTGAGAAAAACCTAGAACCTTTTGTACGGATGCGGACTATCCAATGGTATGACGTGCATTGGTCAACACAAAAACTCAATGTTAATGACGAAGTAACCGTCAGCGGCAGATTTCATGTTGCTGAGGACTGGCCAATCAGCGTACCTAAACCCGATGCGACTTTTTTAAATATCTCAACACCAGGTCCTGTGCTAATTCGCACGGAACGTTATTTAAACGGCAAGCCCTATATGAATTCAGTGGCATTGCAACCTGGTGGTGATTACGATTTCAAAGTTGTGTTAAAAGGGCGATTACCTGGACATTATCACATCCATACTTTTTTTAACTTGCGCGATGCTGGGCAAGTGATGGGGCCTGGTACATGGCTTGATATTGGCGGGGATGCAGACGATTTTAGCAATAACGTCCAAACCATTAACGGTGAGACGGTTAATATGGAAACGTATGGTCTTGGTAACGGCATTTTCTGGCACAGTTTCTGGGCTTTATTGGCGACTGGCTGGTTGCTCTGGTGGGTGCGTCGTCCTTTATTTATTCCGCGTTATCGGATGTTGCAAGCGGACTTGGAAGAAGAACTCGTCACCAAAACTGATAAAAATATCGGCAAGGTCATGTTAATCGGCGTTCCCGTGTTGGTGTTTGCTTTTTACAGCTTAACGGTCAGTGACTATCCAAACGCCATTCCTTTACAGGCTTCGTTAGACCAGATATTACCGTTATCCGCCAAGGTCAATGCGGGTGTGGTTGAGGTAGAAACACTACGCGCTGAATATCGCGTACCAGAAAGAGCGATGACCTTTACTCTGAAAATCAAAAATGGTGGTGATAACCCCATTCAACTTAGTGAGTTTGCAACGGGTGGCATACGTTTTCTCAATAAAAGCGTTTCTGCACCTGACCAAAGTAATACCGATGCGCCTATCGCGCAAGACGGATTATCGCTGAGTAATCTAGCGCCGATACAATCTGGTGAGGAACGTCAATTAACCTTAGTCGCCAAAGATGGTGCTTGGGAATCGGAGCGTTTGGATGGTCTGATTAACGATGCGGATAGCCGAATTGGTGGACTGCTGTTTTTCTTTGACAGCGAGGGTGAACGCTTTATTTCCAGTATCACCTCTGCGGTGATTCCAAAATTCAATTAACTGACAACCTTGAGAGGTGACTATCATGGCTACAACAACCGAACATATCATGGCAGTGGTGAGTAAAAATAAAACGCCGCCTTGGTATTTGAAGGATTTATACCGTTATTTATCGGCTTTTGGCGTTCTCACCGTTATTTATATGGGATTTCGCATTTATCAGGGGGCATACGGTGTTTCTACTGGACTGGATTCGACTGAACCCGTTTTTGAAACCTATTGGATGCGGCTGTTCAATTTTAATGTAACGTTCGTTACGCTGTTTGCAGGAGTATCGTGGGGGTATTTATGGTTTTCTCGTGACAAAAATCTGGATAAACTCGAACCGAAGGAAGAAATCCGCCGTTATTTCACCTTGACCATGTGGATTAGCGTCTACACCTTTGCGGTGTATTGGGCAGGCAGTTATTTTGCAGAGCAAGATAATTCTTGGCATCAGGTTTCTGTTCGTGACACCCCGTTCACCGCAAATCATATCATTGAGTTTTATTTTAACTTTCCAATGTATGTAATTTTGGGCGGCTGTGCTTGGTTATACGCTAGAACCCGCTTGCCGCTGTATGCCAAAGGAATATCACTACCATTAACCTTAGCCGTATTCGGGCCATTCATGATTTTGGTTAGCGTTGGCTACAATGAATGGGGTCATACCTTCTGGTTTCGGGAAGAATTTTTTGCCGCACCTATTCATTATGGCTTTGTGATTGGGGTTTGGTTTGCTCACGGCGTGGGTGGAATCTTATTGCAAGGCGTTACCCGTCTGATTGAATTACTCGATCAGATTCCAGATGCCGAATAAATCCCGTTTGAAATAAAAGAAAATGTTTCAGTCCAAGTCAAATATGACCATGTCAAAAGGCAATACGCATTCAGTTCACTATGCGTGGATAGTGCTAGGCGTTACGTTTCTGTGTTTGTTTATTGCGTCAGCACTGCGCTCTGTTCCAGGCATCATCATGATGTCCCTGGAACAGGAGTTCACATGGAATAGAGAAACTATTAGCGGTGCAATTTCACTTAATTTACTTTTATTTGGTCTTGCAGGGCCATTTTTAGGCAGGTTGATGGATTTATACGGCGCAAAAACGGTGAGTGTTATCACGCTGATATTATCCGTGCTAGGTGCGAGCGGTAGCGTATTGATGCAAGCCCCTTGGCAAATGTATTTGTTTTGGGGATTATTAATTGGCGCAGGTTCGGGTGGTACGTCAATGATTATGGGGTCTGCACTCATCAATCGTTGGTTTTTCCACCATCGAGGATTAGCGTTAGGTATATTAGGGGCGGCATTTTCTTCAGGTCAGCTCGTTTTCACCCCTGTTTTAATGTATCTCAATCTGCATGAGGGCTGGCGTAGTACAACACTCTTCATTGCCTTAATGCTGGGGTTAATCGCGTTGCCGTTGATAATCCTCTTTTTAAAAGATGACCCCGTATCAAAAGGATTAGTGCCTTTGGGATATAAAGGTACTCATGTTGCTGTGGTTAAGCCTGACAAAAATCCAATGAAATTGGCGATAACCACTTCTCAATTCTGGTTGTTAGCATTAAGTTTTGGCATTTGTGGTTTAACCACCTCTGGACTGTTTCAAACCCATTTGATTCCGCACGGCATCGAACATGGTTTCACAAATATGACAATGGCGATGTCGTTAGGGGTCATGGGCGCGGCGGATGTGTTCGGTACAATTTTATCTGGATGGTTATGCGACCGCTATGGCAAGCGGTGGCCACTGGCTTTTTATTACATGCTTAGAGGCGCGACCTTAATCGCGCTACCGAGCATAGATAATCCTGAACAGTTAATGCTCTTTTCGGTCATTTATGGCATGAATTGGTTATCTACCATTCCTGCAACCTCCGCGTTAACCGCAGATTTATTCGGCAAACAAAACGTTGGCGTGGTATTCGGTTGGATTAGTTTTGCACATCAACTAGGCGCGGCTCTTGCGGCTTATGGGGCGGGTTATATTCATGGCGTAATCGGCAATTACAGTTTGGCTTTTATTGTGGCGGGTTCATTTGCTTTTATTGCAACAGGCATTGTTTGTTTTATCAAAGAACCTCAAGCGGAACATTTAGACAACTAAAGCCAGGTAGAATCGTCATAAATATGTGCTACCTGGCTCATCAAACTTTAGCGATGCGCTTTCCTTCGTCAGCGGCATCCTATAAATTAGCGCATCTTATCGCGTTCCCAAGTATGCGGTGCAGTGCGCTTCACTATTGCAACTACGAGTTACGAGTAGATAACTCCAATTTTTTTTGTTCACTCAAAAGCTGAGAGAATTGTTTATTTAATTCGATTGAATCCTGTAGTTGTTTTTGAAGACTACTTACAACAGGTTCGATATGTTGCATTATGGTAATACCCCCCATGTTAAAAATAGCTTGAGCACCTCCTACTTGAGCAGTTCTCAGATTGCGTGCGGCTCCTCCTGAACAAGTCTTTCCTGTCGCAGGATTGACTACAGGTTTTGTCCATCCGTTGTCATAATCATTTTTATTTTTCATTTTGTCACCTTAAAAAATTAAACTGTTTGTGAACCTCGTCCACGATGCGCGTTAATTCTACTGTAAATGGTTTGAACAGGGATGTCATACTCATTGCCTATTTCTTTGGCTAAACTCGTTGCATAATGGCTTGGCTTATTCTAGCACATTCCCCTCTTCAATTTGATTAATCGCAGCCGTATCCCATCCCTCACCGAAAGCGCGGTAAAGCGAGACCATTGAAACGCGCCTTGCTGTTTCGGTTTTTAGAGATTCATCGCTGACCGCCAAACTATTTCGCCGTGCCTCTAATACAGCCAGATAATCTTTAACGCCGCGCTGATAGAGGGCTTCCGTAGATTGAAAGCGGCTTCGGCGGTCGTTAAACCTATGCCTGATGATGCGCCTGTGACTAAAGCAACTTTCGTATTGTTATTGTTCATATTAAATCTCTGTGTGAATGGACTATTGTTGAAATGTTATTATCATTGCGAAGATAATGTTACTATCATTTTGAAACTAAGTCACTATTAAAATAGTATGAACGATAAAAATACTTACCATGACCCTTGTCCTATTGCTCGCAGTCTCGCCTTTCTCGGTGACGCATGGAGCATGTTGATTTTGCGAGACGCACATTTTGGTCTCACTCGCTTTGACCAATTTCGAAAAAGTTTGGGCATCGCGCCTACGATGTTGACCAAACGGCTAACGACACTGACGGAGGAGGGATTGTTAGAAAAACGACTTTATTCAGAACGTCCGCCGCGTGAAGAATATCTTTTAACCGATGCAGGACGCGATTTTTTACCTGTGCTGATTATGATTGGCGCGTGGGGGAATCAATACCGTGGTGGCGGCAAGTTGGTACGGCTTTTAGATGATGAAACGGGTTTAGAAATTAAACCTATTGTTGTCGATGAAATGACAGGGGAAAAAATCGGAACTCGCCCGATACGCTTTGTCATACTTGATTGCGACTGATAACAATATGAAAAAATGAAGCAGGATTGGATTATTTTTAAACGCATTAGGCGATACAATCATCACCTGTTATTTATTATTTTTTTCAGGTTTGGAGCATGAATCAGTTAATTGTTATTGCGCTTGGAGGCGCATTTGGCGCAGTAATGCGTTTTTTAGTATCAACAGGAATTTATCAATGGTTAGGTCGTGGTTTTCCTTATGGCACACTCACGGTGAACTTAATTGGTTCATTTTTAATGGGCTTGCTCGCTGAAGCCTTAATTTCACAACGCATTACCATCGCACTCGATTATCGTGCCGCCATTTTGATAGGTTTTATGGGCGCATTCACGACTTTTTCGACATTCTCGCTCGATACTTTTTATTTGTTAGAACAAGGACAACTTAATAAAGCCGCGTTAAATGTGGCAATTAGCGTGGGAAGTTGTTTGTTTTCGGTTTGGTTAGGTTTGCTCTTTGCTCGTGCCTTAACGCATCTACCTACTGATATTATTCCGTATAACATTTTGATTATTAACCTAATTGGTGCGTTGTTAATTGGTGTAATTATTGCTCTTTTGCTTGAAAAAAATATTTTGCCCGTAGAAGAAAGAGCGTTACTTTTTGTACTAATTATTGGCGCGTATACGTTGTTTTCGAGCTTGTACGCTATTTTCATGTTAATTGAACGTGATTTTAACTTTGAAGTTGAGTTACCAATTGCATTAAGTTTATTTGCCGCAAATACATTGCTTTGCACAGGATTGATAGCGTTAGGTTTGTGGAGTGGAAAACAGATTATGTTTCTTTTTTCACCCGAAAACGCCTAAAATTCGCGCTCTTTTAACATTTCAAGGAAACAAAATGCGAAAACTTTTACTCTCAATGTTGTTTCTTTTTTCAGCAACAGCACTGGCTACGGAAACAAAAATGACTCATCCAAAAATTAAATTAACTACAAATTTAGGCGAAATTACTTTGCAACTTAACGGCGAAAAAGCACCGATTAGCACGCAAAATTTCGTCACTTACGTTAACGAAGGTTTTTATAACGGCACAATTTTTCACCGTGTTATCAAAGGATTTATGGCGCAAGGAGGCGGTTTTGATACCAGTTTTGTGCAAAAAGCGGTTCATGCACCAATTGAAAATGAAGCGGATAACGGTTTAAAAAACAATCGCGGCACAATTGCTATGGCTCGCACCAATGTGCCAAATTCAGCGACCGCACAATTCTTCATCAACTACAAAGACAACGACTTTTTAAATCACACAGGCAAAAATTCCAGCGGTTGGGGTTATGCGGTTTTTGGTGAGGTGATTTCTGGCATGGACGTTGTAGACAAAATGGCGGATGCCCCAACGGGAACAAAAAATGGTCATCAAGATGTGCCAAAAACAGACATCGTGATTGAAAAAGCTGAAATTGTTGAATAGGAAAATACAGTGAATTTAAAACAGAAAATTGCTTCATTTTTTAAAATTATTCTTTTAGGACTGACTATGACTTCAGCAGCACAAGCCGCAACGGCAGAAGAAAACAAAACCGCAGGTGCAGCATTTTTAGCTGAAAATGCCAAAAAAGAAGGCATCGTAACAACCGCAAGTGGTTTGCAATACGAAGTTTTAACCAAAGGTACAGGCACAAAATCACCATCTGCAACGGATTTAGTGGAAGTGAATTACGAAGGTAAATTGCTCGACGGCACTGTGTTTGACAGCTCTTACAAACGTGGTGAATCAATTAGTTTTCCTTTGAATCGCGTGATTGCGGGTTGGACAGAAGGTTTGCAACTAATGACAGAAGGTGCGAAATATCGGCTTTATATTCCTTCTGATTTAGCTTATGGCACACGCGGCGCAGGTCGTGATATTGGCGCAAATGCAACGCTGATTTTTGATGTAGAGCTGTTGAAAATTAAATAATTTTTGGTTTTCTAAAAACAAAAAAACCGCCTTTGAATTGTCAAAGGCGGTTTTTTTATGTTGATAAACAAGGTTGATTTAAGTTGCAAAAGTGCTTGCAAAACAAATTTGATTTGCGTGTTAAAATCGACTTTCGTTGCACGCCTGCAACCGATTCTGACATGGAAATGATTAAATGAACCGACTAAAAAACAAAATCCGCGATATTCCCAATTTTCCCAAAGAAGGCATTATTTTCAAAGATATTACGCCGTTAGTGCGTGACCCTGCGGCATTAAAACTTGCAGTACATCAATTGATTCAGCCATTTTTAGGCAGTGACATTAACGTGATTGCAGGCATGGAAGCACGGGGCTTTATTTTTGGCAGTTTAGTCGCTTGGGAAATGGGCTTGCCATTCGTGCCGCTACGCAAACCTGGTAAATTACCGTATGACGTACAAAGCGTTTCTTACGATTTAGAATATGGTAGCGCAACGCTTGAAGCACATATTGATGCGTTTGAACAAGGCGATAACGTATTGTTAATTGATGATTTACTCGCAACAGGCGGCACGGCAAAAGCCAGTTGTGAATTAGTTGAAAAACTCGGTGCAAGCGTTCAAGCATTAGCGTTTGTGGTGGAATTAGATTTTCTAAATGGGCGTGAAAAATTAGACGGTTATAACGTGCATTCACTGTTGCATTTTTAATCCGTATTTTCAAGTAAAATGCTTTATTTCCCCACCGTAACTCATAAAAATCATGCCACGTCTTTTGCTTCTAAGTTTTTTGTCGCTGTTATTTTTCATGCAAACGGTTTTAGCTGATGAAATAAACACGCTGCGTTTTGGCGTTTTATCATTTCGACCTAAAGAAATTACTACCGCGAAGTGGCAGCCTTTAGCAAAAGAATTAGAAAATAATTTGCCTGGTTATCGAGTGGAATTATTGCCGCTCACTTATCCAGAACTTGATAAAGCCGCAAAAGAAAAACAGGTCGATTTAATTCTCACTAATCCTGAGCATTACATTCGCTGAAAATCATGGATGATTTTTAGTCCCCGATAGCTGCAGCAGACGGGCGTTTGTTCGTAGTGAAACGAAGAGCAAATGCAAGTCCTCGCGACGCAGCGTCAAGTCATCTTGGGAAGTG
>Ga0172375_10000289_pt1 | contig 79679 bp, 33 predicted proteins | sample LakKiv1m_FD_114537 | JGI IMG/M metagenome (GOLD analysis project Ga0172375, IMG submission 114537) | Freshwater microbial communities from Kabuno Bay, South-Kivu, Congo - kab_092012_11.1m | ecosystem: Environmental > Aquatic > Freshwater > Lake | place: Democratic Republic of the Congo... | reverse complement strand
TTTAACCAGGGACGGTTCTCAACTCAAAGCTAACCTGTCCCCTATTAAAGCTTATTAGGGGACACTTTTCCTTTAGTTTGAGAACCGTCCCTAACCGTATCGGCCGGTAATGTAATCTTCGGTCCTTTTATCTTTCGGACTGGTAAAAATATCCTGCGTTTTGCCAAACTCAACCAACTCCCCTAAAAGCATAAAACCTGTTTCGTCGGATACGCGGGCTGCCTGCTGCATATTATGCGTAACAATTATAATTGTATAATTATTCTTTAACTCGCGCATTAATTCTTCGATGCGGCTGGTTGCCTGCGGATCAAGCGTAGAACACGGCTCATCCATAAGCAGAATATCGGGCTTAACCGCGATAAGCCTGGCAATACAAAGCCTCTGTTTCTGCTCCAGCGATAATGTCAGCGCGGACTTCTTAAGCTTATCTTTTAATTCATCCCACAAAAGAACGCTCCTCAAGCTATCCTCAACTATTTCATCAAGCTTAATCCTGCTTAAGCCTTCAGCATGCACCTTTTGGCCGAAAGCGATATTTTCATAGATAGGCAGCGGGAATGGATTAGGACGCTGAAAAACCATCCCCACTTTTTTACGCAATCGCACTAAATCTGTTTTATCGGAAATAATATTCTCGGCATCAATAATCACTTCTCCTGCGACACGCACACCCTCGATAAGGTCATTCATGCGGTTAAAGACCCTAAGCAGCGTAGACTTACCGCATCCCGAAGGGCCAATCATGGCAGTAATCTGCCTTTGGCTGAAATGCGCCTTTACATTAATAAGCGCCTGAAAATCACCATACCATAAATTTAAATTATTTACCTTAATATCTGCCATTATCCAAACTTCCCCCTGATGTAACCGTCTGTGCGATGATCGGCAGGCGCGGTAAATATTTTCTCTGTTTTGTCTAACTCCACAAGTTCACCTGATAAAAAAAAGGCTGTGCGATCCCCCACCCTGGCTGCCTGTTTTACGTTGTTGGTCACCAGGACTATGGTGTAATCTTTTTTTAATTTAAGCATCGCCTCTTCGACTTTGGCCGTTGAAATCGGGTCAAGCCCGGAACACGGCTCATCAAACAAAATTACCTCCGGCTCAACTGCCAGGGTCCTGGCAATACAAAGCCTCTGCTGCTGGCCCCCGGATAATTTGAAGGCCGAAACATCCAGCCTGTCTTTAACCTCATCCCAGAGGTATGCCTGCTTAAGCGAACGCTCTACGATTGAAGAAATCTTCCGGCGGTCCGTCTCCCCGTGCATTTTCACACCGTACGCTATATTCTCGAAGATGGACAGGGGCAACGGCAAAGGCAAGGCAAAAACCATGCCCACCCTTTTACGCAAAGACTCAATATCTATCTTTCTTATGTCTTCTTTGTCAAACTCCAACCAGCCGTTCATTTTAAAATCCGGGCTTAGGTCATTTAAGCGGTTGAGCATGCGCAGGAAGCTGGTCTTGCCGCTGTTTGAAGGACCGATCACGCATAAAATCTCATTAGCCTCCACCTCAATATTCACCCCTTTTAAGGCGTGGACCTGTCCGAACCAGATGTTAAGATTTTTGGCGTTAAATTTTACCATTTCTTTTTCTTTCTGAAATTATAGCGGATAATTATGGCCACCAGGTTCATGAACAGGACCAGGGACAAAAGCACCAGTGCCGTGCCATAACGCACTTTTTCATCAACATTAGGCACCTGGGTTGAGATTACATAAAGATGATACGGAAGCGCCATTGCCTGATCAAAAATAGATTTAGGAAGCCGCGGAAGATAAAAAGCCGCCACGGTAAAAAGTATCGGAGCTGTCTCCCCTGCCGCCCTGCCAAGCCCAAGGATTGTGCCGGTTAAAATCCCGGGGACAGCGTTTGGCAAGACTATATGCCTTATAGTCTGCCATTTACTTGCCCCCAGAGAAAGACTTACTTCACGGAATGACTGCGGCACGCTCTCTAATGCCTCACGCGATGTGGTAATAATTATCGGCAGTATCATTATGCCTAAGGTCAATGATCCCGATAAAATGGATGCCCCGAACTTTAAAAAAACGACGAAAAGCGCCAGGCCGAAAAGACCATACACAACCGAAGGCACACCGGAAAGATTGACTATGGCCAATTTAATTATACGGTTAAGCAGGCTGTCCTTTGCGTATTCGCTTAAATAAATTGCCGCCAGCAACCCTATAGGCAAAGCAAAAACTATCGCCCCAAGAACTAAATAAAATGTTCCGATAATCGCCGGAAAAATTCCTCCCGCGCGCATACCCTGGCGCGGGATATCCGATAAAAACTGCCAGTTAATCGCCGGAACCCCTTTTTGAATAATAATCACCACGATTAAGCCAACCGGCACAACAATCAAAAGTGTCGCCAGGAATAAAAAGAAAAACGCGATTTTCTGGGATCTTTGTGTATTACGCATTGCTAGTTATGCCTCTTATGCAGGAATAAATCCGCGGTAACATTAATAACAAAACTTATTATAAATAAAACTATCCCGATTGCAAAAAGCGCGAAATAATGCTCGCTGCCTACTACTGCTTCGCCCATCTCAGCGGCAATGGTGGCGGTCAAAGTACGCACCGGTACAAGTATGCTCTGCGGAATGACCGCGGCATTACCGGTAATCATCATTACCGCCATAGTTTCACCGATAACCCGGCCAATGCCAAGCATCACCGCGGCGACTATCCCCGAAGAGGCAGCCGGAAGCAGTACGCGCCAGATCGTCTGCCAATGGGTAGCCCCTAAGGCAAAAGCCCCTTCTTTATAGGTTTTAGGCACCGAATAGAGAGCGTCCTCCGCAATAGAAACTATCGTAGGCATGGCCATGAAGGCCAGCATTATGGATCCGGACAAAGCAGTTAATCCAGTCGGTAAATGAAAAATGCTCTTTACCCATGGGACAAGCGTGACCATCCCGATAAACCCAAGGACCACGCTGGGTATTGCTGCCAATAATTCAATTCCTGCCTTGAGAATCTCTTTAATTTTGAAGGGGGCTACCTCAGATATATAAACCGCGCAGGCTATACCTATCGGTATGGAAATGACCGCCGCTCCCACGGTCACCAAAAGAGAGCCCAATATGAGCGGCAGGATCCCCAGTTGGGGAGGTTCGGAGATAGGATACCAGTTTCTGCCGAAAATAAAATTAAAAGGGCTGACGCTTTTAAATACCGCCAGCCCTTCCCTGGCCAGGAATAAAAAGATCAAGACTACGAAAAATATGGATGCCAATCCACAAATCAAGATCAGTTTCTCTACAAAAAATTCCTTAATCTTCCTCATTTTCTAACCTAGGGACGGTTCTCAACTCAAAGCTAACCTGTCCCCTATTAGAGATTATTAGGGGACACTTTTCCTTTAGTTTGAGAACCGTCCCTGCTTCCTGCTTCATTTTTTGACGGGGACGAAGTCGGTATCTAAAACGATCTGCTGACCCTCTTTGGAAAGGCAGAAATCTATGAATTTCTTGACTAAGCCCTGCGGAGTGCCATTGGTATATAAAAACAGGGGCCTCGATATCGGATATTTCCCGCTTAAAACGTTTTCTATTATCGGCTCCACGTATGCGGATTTCGTGTCTTTAGCCACGGCAATGGTCTTCTGCTGCGGACTTATATAACCCATGCCGTAGTAACCTATGGCATTGGCATTCTGCGCCACTTCATCGGCGATTGCCTGGCTTGAAGGCATAAGCAGGGCATCCGGAGCAAATTCCTCGGGCCCTTTTTCATTACCCCTCCTTAAAACATGCTCCTTGAAAAATACGTGCGTGCCTGAATTTACCTCGCGGGACAATATGACTACCCTTTTATCTTCTCCGCCGACCTCTTTCCAATTCCTGACCTTGCCCATGAATATATCCCGCAGCTGCTCCAAAGTCAGCTTGCCTACTGGGTTTTGCGGATTTACCACTACGGCAATGCCGTCTAAAGCCACGATCTTTTCAACCGGATCAACCCCCCTGCTTTCAGCCAGCTTAATTTCTTTATCTTTCATGGAACGGGATGTCTCGGCGATCTCACAGGTAGAGTTGATCAGCGCGGCGATACCTGTTCCTGAACCGCCCCCGGTTACCGCGATAAAAGCGCCAGGATTGGCCCCCATATATTTCTCCGCCCAGGCCTGGCCGAGGTTAACCATGGTATCAGAACCTTTAACCTGAATGGAATGCTCATCTTCTCCGGCAAATGCCGAAACAGCAAATATAATCAGCGCTAAAACAAAGAACCCTTTCTTAATCATATTACCTCCTTATTACTTATTAATTTATATTATACTACACTTCAACATTCCATATGTTAAATCTGTGTAAAATTAAATCTCTCTAATTAATGACTCTACTTTTTCTTTAATCAAGTCTCGTGTTTTCCTAAAAGATTCTTCACCCTTTCCTTTTGGATCTTCAATCTGCCAATCAATATGTTCTTTAGCCGGAACAAATGGGCACATATCCTTGCATCCCATTGTGATAACATAATCGAATTTCTTTGCCGGCAAATCATTAAACCCTTTCGATTTTGCAGTTGAAATATCTATACCTGCTTCCTGCATAACTTTAATTGCATCAGGATTCACCTTGCCGCCTGGCTTGGATCCAGCGCTATATGATTCAATCTTGAGACCGCCCAGCGCTTTTGCAAAGCCCTCGGCAATCTGGCTGCGGCAAGAATTCTCAACGCAAACAAAAAGCACCTTTTTCATCTTAACCAAACCTCCCCGTAATATAAGCCTCTGTCTTCTTATCTTTTGGCGCGGTAAAAATATCCGTGGTTCTGCCGCATTCAATAAGTTCGCCCATCAGGAAGAAAGCGGTGGAATCGGAGACGCGCGCCGCCTGCTGCATATTATGCGTAACAATAACAATGGAATAATCGTTTTTTAGCTCCAGAATAAGCTCTTCTATCTTCGCAGTTGATATCGGGTCAAGACTGGCGCAAGGCTCATCAAAGAGAATCACTTCATTTTCAACTGCCAGGCACCTGGCAATACAAAGCCTTTGCTGCTGGCCACCGGATAAACGCAAAGCGCTCTCGCCAAGCCTATCTTTTACCTCCTCCCAAAGGGCGGCTTTCTTAAGGGATTCCTCAACCTTGCCGGCCACATAATCCTTATCCTTTACACCGTTAACCTTCAAACCGTAGCTGATATTCTCAAATATGCTTTTGGGAAAAGGATTAGGTTTCTGAAAAACCATTCCCACCCTTCGCCGTATATCAACGGCATCAACAAGTGGGCTGTTGATATCCAAATCATCAAGATATACCTTACCCTTAAGCAGGGTATATGGCAAGAGCTCATTCATACGGTTAAACAACCTGATAAAAGTGGATTTGCCGCAGCCCGAAGGCCCAATCAACGCGGTGACGCAATTTGCGTGGATATTCAGGTTAATATCTTTAAGGGCCTGCATTTTTCCGTAGAAGAATTTTACTTTTTGCGCCCGCATTTTTATTTTATTATCCATTGTAACTCCTCTGCCGCTGGCGCAAGAATATCGCTACCCCGGAGATAAATAATACCAGGAATAAAAGAATTAAACTGCACCCGTAGGCAATTGCCTTTTGTTTATCCGGATGCGCCCCTTCGGTCATTAGCGCATAGATATGGTAAGGCAATACCATGACCTCGGAAAATATGGACTTGGGGTAACCGCGCAAATAAAATGCCGCGGCGGTAAAAAGTATGGGGGCGGTCTCACCGGCAACCCTGCCGATGCTTAAAATGACCCCGGTGAGTATACCGGGGAGAGCAGTCGGCAGAACTATATTCTTGATCGTGCCCCACTTTGTCGCGCCCAATGAAAGAGAGGCTTCGCGCAGAGACTGCGGTACAGCCATCAGGGCCTCCTGGGAAGCGGATATGATAAGCGGCAAAGCGAGGATACCCAAAGTAAGGCTGCCGGAGAGAATGGATACTCCAAAACCAAAAAATTTGACAAATACCGCCAGGCCGAACAGCCCGAAGACAACCGAAGGAACCCCTGCCAGGTTGTTAATACTCATCCTGATAATGTTTACTACCAGGCCTTTCGGGGAATATTCGCAAAGGTATATCGCGCAGGCAAGCCCAAGCGGTACGGCAAAGAGCATTGACCCAAGGGTAAGATAAAGCGTCCCAACTATTACCGGGCCTACGCCGCCGGCTGTCATGGCATTATGGGGCTGCTGGGTAAGAAAACTCCAGGAGATTACTGCCAGACCTTTGGCGAAAATAAAATAGATAATCAGGCCAAGTAAAAAAAGCGTGGTAATTATGCACAAATATAGCAAGCCGAACCCGAATTTCTGAACCAATATCTGTTTCATCCGCTTAACCCCAGTTTTATCCTGAACCTGGCCGAAATGACCTCGGCCGCAATATTAAATAAAAAGGTGATCAAAAAAAGCACCAGTGCTATAGCAAAAAGCGCGTGATAATGCGCTCCCCCCATAGGCGCTTCTCCCATCTCTGCGGCAATTGCCGCGGTCATCGGCCGCACCGGCTCTAAAAAACTATGGGGGATCACCGCAGCGCCCCCCGCAACCATCAAGACCGTCATTGTCTCGCCTATAGCCCTGCTCATCCCTAAAATTATGGCGGTAGAGATACCTGAACCGGCAGCCGGGATCACCACCTGAGTCAGCGTCTGCCAACGGTTGGCGCCTACGGCAAAAGAGGCTTCGCGGAATGCATCCGGCACATAACTCAAGGCGTCCTCGGAAATACTGCAAACCGTAGGAGTAGCCATAAGTCCAAGGATGAGGCTGGCGTTTAAAGCGGTCATCCCCGTGGGAAGATTGAATATTTTCTGCAAAAACGGGGTGACAATGACCATCCCGAAGAAACCAAAAACAACCGAGGGGATACTTGCCAAAAGTTCAATGATCGGCTTTAGAAACTGCCTTTGCTTAAAACCGGCGATCTCATTCAGATAAAGCGCGCTTCCTGCGCCCAGAGGGATACATACTATTACCGCGCCCAAAGTTACCCATAAACTACCCAGGATAAGCGGCAAAATCCCGAATTCAGGAGGATGATAGGTAGGATACCAGTTTTTACCGAATATGAATTTTAAGAAACCGGACTCTCTAAATATAGGAATGCCTTCCCTGAATAAAACGATAACTATTCCGATGAGAAATATCAGGGAAGAAAAGGACAATAAAGTAAATATCCATTTATATAATTTTTCTTTTAGATGCATGTACGGCATAGTTTTCTAAAATGGAGGAGCGGCAGACCTCATCGGCCTGCCGCTTTGTCAGGATAAATGAGTAAACGCTCTATTTTAACCCGACATACCCCTGTTCTTCCACTATATCCTGGCCTTCCTTGCTTTTAACAAAATCAAGGTACTCCTTCGCCAGCCCCTGCGGCTTGCCGTTTGAATACATAAAAAGCGGCCGGGTAACCGGATATTTCCCGGAAAGCACCGTTTCCTTTGAAGGCATAATCCCCTCTATCTCAAGCGGCTTGAACTCTTTGGTTACATAACCCAACCCGACATACCCGATGGCTGACGGGGTTTGAGCGATTATGGTTGCTACCGCCTGATTTGAAGCCTGCATCAACGCTGCGGGAATCACCTTCTCCCCTTTCATAACCAATTCGCCAAAAGCCTCAAATGTGCCGCTTGAGGTATCGCGGGAAACTACTACGATCTTGCCCGGATTAGCGCCTAATTCCGACCAGTCGGAAATCTTGCCGCTGAATATATCCCTGATTTGTTTTCGGGAAAGCTTAGATATGGGATTTGAGTTATTCACCACAACCGCTATCCCGTCCATTGCCACGATATGAGCAACCGGATCCCTGCCGTTGGCTGCCGCCTGCTGGATCTCGCTCTCTTTAATCGGCCGCGACGCATCGGCGATATCGCAGGTACCGTCAATAAGGCTGGCAATTCCCACGCTTGAGCCGCCTCCACGCACCGCGATATCCGCCCCCTGATTCTTATCCATAAAAACCTCGGCGGTCTTCTGGGCGATAGGAAGTACGGTCGTAGAGCCGGCAAGCACAATTTTCTCGGCGAAACAATTCCCGGAACTAAAGGCTAAACTAATTGCCCCTGCCAGCATAAATATTACTGATCTTTTCATCTCAAAATCCTCCTTTAATAATTAAATATCTCAAAACTTCATATTCCAGTCAACCTGCACCAGTGTTTCAGGAGCCTTAGCGCCAAATGTCCTCCATGAACGATATACATCAAGCCCGAGGAATGTATTCTTGGCTAAACCAAACTGAAACTCTACTTCATGGCTTCTTATGCCGGTTTTACCACCGTAACGGTCAGAGTCAGGCAAAACATCAAGCACTGCATCCCTGCCAAGCATGGCATAAATGTATTTGACTTGCCAATCCCCCCATTTCTCAATCTTGTCATTGCCTAACTTGAAGCCGCAGGAAAATCCGCTTGCTGCGTTTGAAACATCAAGGTTATTCACATATTCTCCGAGCAGTTTCAAAGACTCAACATTGAATCCAATGGCCTTAAAAGGCTCCTTGATGCCAATCTCTAAAGCGGGATTGATCATACGGTAATCATCCGCATAAGTTGATGTTCCGGCCGTAGTATTACCGGTGTTGCTTGCCCCTGAATAAGTGCTGCTTACATGGCCTTTAATATTATTGAACGCCTGCAAAGAAAAGGCGCCTTTTAATGATAGGTTATCATTAAGTTTATAGCTTATCCCGGGCTGGATAAGATATGCCATAGGAGCGTCGTTATCCGAAGAGGTATCGGCGTCAACGATCAATACCCCTGTGTTGAAGAAAAGGTTCGCGTTGGAACCCAGCTTCGTATTAAACTGCAGCACTGCCCCTTCAGGCGTGATATCCGTATCCCAGATGAGGTCGGTAGGCTCCCAGAGGGTGTCTCCTAAAAGCATCTTCCCGCCGACAAAATTTAACCATGGGAAGGGGCTATATTTGGCATAACCATAATCAAGCACAATACTTTTCTTGGTATTGTAGCTGCCGAAGGTAATATTAGTGGAACGCGGATCTCCTGAGCCGGTAGCTATCCCGATTCCCGCCATCAGCTTTTCATTTATCTTAGCCTCAAGGCCAAGGCGCAACCGGATGCGGCCGATATTCGTATCCTGCTGATAATTATTAGCTGCCTTGTCATGTTTATTCTGATACCTTAAACGTAAATCACCTTTAAGTTTCATATTTTGTACCCAAGCCGGCAAAGATGCGGATTTGCCTGTGGCAATCTCTTTCTTTACTTGCTCTTGTGTTTCGATTTTCACCTGCTGCGCTTCCGCCCCGGTTAAAACACCTTTTTCCACGAGTTTCTGTAATAATAGATCGACTTCTCCTGCGCATGAAACCTGGATACCTTCGCTCATCAAGCAGGAAATTCCCAACAGCACCGCGATTAACAACTTTTTCATCACCGTTCCTCCTTTTTTGTTAACCTTCCACGCACAATTTGCGTATCTGACGCAAATTCAACTCTACCTCTTTTAGTGAATCACTGGCGCATTCACCATCAAAACTCTCCTCTTCTATATTGTCCAAGATACTACTCAACCTGCCCAGCTGGGATCTAAGGTTACTGGCCAAGAAATCCTTGCGGATAGCTGACATAGTATTCATTTTTTTAACCTCCTTTCATGCTTTGGCATGTTACTAAATACTCTTTATTCAATGATTCGCTTATCTCCTTTACCGCGCCCAAAATTCTGCTAAGATTAAAGGGTTTGGTTAAATAATAATCCGCCCCTAATAAATGCGCATATAACTTATCCTGCTCATTGCATTTGGCGCTAACTACCACTATAAATGACCTGGAATACCTGGGGTCGTTTTTTATCTCTTTGCATATGTCAAATCCGTCTATTCCCGGAAGCATAATGTCTAGAATAACAATATCAAAAACATCCTCCTTAATTCTTTGCATGGCGCCTGCCCCGTCAAAGGCCTGCTCGGCCACAAAACCTTTCTTGCCCAAATTATAGGCAATAAGGCTGTTTATATCCTTATCGTCTTCCACAATGATAATTTTCTTATTGTTGGCCATAACTATCTCCTTGCCCAGAAAAGCACAGCCGTTCAACACCTTGTAAACACGGGTTTTTATTCGTATTGCGCGTAGAATTTATCCAGGCTTTTAGACTCCTCGTCGATAATCCCGCGCAGCAATGTAATGAGCGATTCCATTATTCTTGATATTTTATTAATCATGGCCTAAGTATAAAACAAGGGGGTTAAATCTGTTTCAAGGGGAGGTTAAATCAAGGTAAAATCAAGCACCTTATAGTTTTTATCCAGCGCAGTCCTGTGAGCGTCAGCGAACAGGGCAAAAGCACCTTATAGTTTTTATCCAGCGCAGTCCTGTGAGCGTCAGCGAACAGGGCAAAAGGAATAGTAGGGACGGTTCTCAAACTAAAGCTAACCTGTCCCCTAACAGGGGACACTTCTGCTTTGAGTTGAGAACCGTCCCTATTTGATTTTGGGAAGAGTGAACCAGAATTTGGAGCCGAGGCCTTCGGTGCTCTCAACGCCGATAGAACCGGAGTGGAGTTCTACGATATGTTTAACAATAGAAAGCCCAAGGCCTGTGCCTCCGAGCTGGCGCGAGCGCGCCTTGTCTACGCGGTAGAACCGTTCAAAAATACGCGGGATATCTTTTGCGGGTATGCCTGAACCTGAATCCTCTACAATAATCTTTATTTTATCCGCTAGTTGTTCGGAATAAATCCGCACAAACCCCTTTTCCTTATTATATTTGATAGCGTTATCAATAAGATTAGCCAGGACCTGCTCAATCTTGCTTTTATCGGCAAAGATCTCCAAACCTTGCGGAAATTCACAACTAAGCTCTATCCCTTTTTTCTTTGCCTGAAACTTAAATCCTGATATAGCCTCGTTGACCAGGCCGGATAAACCAAGCTTATTCCTTAAAAGCACTACCCCCTTTGATTCTATATATGAGAGATCAAGCAGGTCATCAATCAAGGTATTCAATCTATCCACATGGTTATTGATTATTTCCAGGAAATTAACGCTGTTTTCTTTATCCTCCATCGCCCCTTCAAGCAAAGTCTCCACAAAACCTTTTATAGAAGTAAGCGGTGTTTTTAACTCATGCGAAACATTGGCCACAAAATCCCGGCGCATCGTTTCAAGCCGGCGTATCTCGGTAATATCATGGACCACCGTAACAGATCCGGTAACCTTGCTCTGTTCAAAGATCGGGGAAACGCTTACCTGAACTATTCTTTGTACCGGCATAATCAGCGTTATTTCTTTTGAAATAGGTTTTGCCAGGACCATTGCGCTATTTATAAGCTCGGATATTTCACTATTGCGAATGCCTTCTAAAAAAAATTTTCCCTGTATCGTAAATCCTTTAATATCAAATAACTCTTCGATAGTCTGATTTATGGAGATTACTTTTGAACTTTCGTCTGTAACAATAACCCCCTCGATCATACTGTTAAAAATAGCCTCCAAATGCTGGTTCTTCATTGCTATCTCGCGGATCTTTTCTTCAATATCCTGTGCCATTTTGTTTAAGGTAACGGCGAGCATTCCAATTTCATCATTAGAGCTTTGGAAGATCCTGCGGGAGAAATCACCCCGGGCAAATTTGGAAGAAGCATGGATTATGCGATTGATTGGCTTGATTAAAGCCCTGGCTAAAACTGAAGCCAAAACAAAAGCCAGCCCTAATGTAAAAAACAACCCTATAATGATTGTCTTTCTTACAGCAAATAAAACTTTCTGCACGCTGGTCAAAGGCAGCGCCAGCCTCAATATTCCGGTATTAATACCGCTCTCCTGAATAGGGATAGCCAAATAAAACATATCTATTTTTAAAGTGGAGGAATAACGGATCTCTCCTCCGATCCGGCCTTTTAAAGCCTCGATTATTTCCGGACGGTTAAGATGATTTTCTAAGTCAGCTGCCTGCCGTAAAGAAACCTCTGAATCAGCTAATACCTTGCCCTCAGTATTGAGTATAGTAATGCGTGATTTAATTTTTGAACCCAGGTCTTTACTTAATCTATCCAGGTATGCCGGATTATTAAAAGCTGAAGGGGTATTAAGAATGTTGCTTTCTACGAGGCGGGCTTCATTAATTAAAGAAACTTTGATTTCCTGAAGCGATTTCTCTTCCAGGTTTTTGTCCAGAAAAAAAGCGACAAAACCCAGAGATGCGAAGATAAGAAAGAAATAAGATAAAATGAGTTTGAGCCTGAAACTAATCCTCATATTTATTTTGATTTAATCGCCAGGACTTTGATAAAGTCAGCGCAATCTTCAATTTTATCAGTTACGCCTTCCAGATATTCCGCCAGCTGGTAAGTTAATAACAAGCTGACCGGTTCAAGTTTAGCGTGGATAATCGCTTCAATCATCGACTTTTTCTGATCATCCGCCTGATGTTCTAAGTTATCAATCTCTGCACTTAGGAGCATGGCATTCTTTAACTCATTCTTGGTTAATGCGACTATAGCCTCCTGCAGCTTAGAAATGGAACTCACGATCAAATCTGTGCCCAAAGAAATATTCTTTAACACACTTTCCGGGATCTTACCCTCGATAAAACCCAGGAGCCTGGCTGCGCCATTGGTCCAATCAGCTATTTTATCCAGAGTCTTTACAAAATGCATCATATCCTCCCTGTCCGGAGGGAGAAGCATGCCCTCAGAAAGCTGATCAATCATCTTAGAACGCAAGATATCAGCCTGATGTTCACTCTGCCTGACACTCTCAATTGCTTGCGTCTTAGCCTCAAGGTCTCCTTTAATAAAGAATTTTACCGCATCGGCGAAAAAAGCAACTGTTTTATAAGTTTCCTCTACATGTTTCTTGGCATCCTGCAGTATTGACTGCTCTTCTGCCATGCCTAACCAGCCTAAGATATTCCTTGTTTCTTTCATTTTTACCTCCTTACCCGCAAAGGGATTTCCCCCAGGGGCATGTATTGGTTAAATTTTTACAAATATTCTGATTATCTGCAACACTATATAGCTTATCAACCCTGAGATAAAAGGGGTGGCCATCCAACAAAGGATCATATCCTTCATTATCCGGAAATTAAGCACCCTGATCCCCCTGACTAACCCCACTCCGCAAATCGCCCCTACTATAGAATGGCTGGTAGAAACCGGTATGCCAAAAACAGTATAGAGATGCACATTAACCGCGCTGGCTAACTGCGCGGAAAGCGCCATAATCGGAAGCAAGCGGGTGATCTCTGAGCCGACAGTCTCAATAACCTTATACCCCCAGGTCATTATTCCTATAACTATGGCTAAACCGCCAAAAATAACGCTCGCCTTTTGAGTAAGCACGCCAACTCCGGAAATAACCCCAACGGAATTGGCTACATCATTTGCCCCCCAGGTATAGGCCACGTAACATCCGCTGGCAATGACTAAAAAAAAGACAATTGGTTTTATGAATTTACGCGGGAAAAAACGATAAAAGAAATTCTGGAGGATCCTGAAGAATATATAACCTAAAATTGCCGCGCCAATAGGAGTAAAGATCCAGCAGATAAATATATCCAGCAGCATTTTCCATTTAACCGGAGAACCAACCGCAAGGCCGGCTCCGGCGACTGCCCCGACAATTGAATGGCTTGTAGAAATAGGCATTTTCCAATAAGTAGCCATAACCACCCAAACACAAGCAGCAAACGAAGCTATTAAAGCCACGTACATAGCAGTTTGCTTCTCCATCTGGCCCAAGGGGACGATACCCTTCCCGATGGTTTTAGTTACATAAGCGCCCTGCAGGTATGCCCCCAGGAAACCAAAGATTACAATCAGAGTAATTGCCTGCCGCAAGGTTAAAACTTTTGAGCCTACGGCTGTGCCTAGAGAATTAGCTGCGTCATTAGCGCCAATTGACCAACCCACCGCTAACCCCATAAGCAAAACTAAAATAACAAGCAGCAACATTTTTAATTACCCCTCTTCTTTTTCAAACCTATAGCCGTAGTTTTTGACCGTTATAATCATTTTTGAAGCTGATTTAAGCTTTTTACGCAAGGTCCTTACATGCACGTCTACCGTGCGGGTCTGAATCTCCATGGCATGGTCATATCCCCAGATAGAATCTAAGAGGTAATCGCGGGATAAAACCCTGCCCTTAGCTTTAAGTAATGTTTTCAAGAGTTCAAATTCTTTTGCCGTAAGCTCAACCGGTTTATCTTTAACGCTCACGGATATTTTAGCGAAATCTATCCGTAAATCGCCCAGTTGGAAGACTTCGGGAAGCTTCTCTTTTTCATTTGCCCTGCGCATTACCGCTTTTATTCTGGCGATCAGTTCACGCGGGCTGAATGGTTTAGTGATATAATCGTCGGCTCCCAACTCTAAACCCACCACCTTGTCTGACTCCTGGCTTTTGGCAGTAAGCATAATTATAGGAATTGAGGCGGTCTTGGTATCTTTTTTCAAGGTTTTACATACTTCCAAGCCGTCTATTCCCGGAAGCATTAAATCCAATAAAACAAGATCCGGGCATTGGCGTAAAACTAAATCCAAAGCATCCTCTCCATCGCGGGCGGCAATAACCTTAAAACCTTCTTTTTTAAGGTTATACTCCAACATCTTGATGATATCCTTCTCATCTTCAACAATTAAAATCTTCTCTCTCATCTTAACCTAGGGACGGTTCTCAAACCAAAGCAGAAGTGTCCCCTGCCTCCTTTTGTTTTTGCTTTTTAGGGGACACTTTTCTCTTATTTTCAGAACCGTCCCTGCCTTTACAAACGTTTACGCAGATGCCGCAGACATAAGAATCAACCTGCCGTTGTTTCTGAAACTCTCTTAATTTATCAAAACATTTGGCATGCTCAAATTGCGCCGGGTTATCTTTTATCGCCTGCGCGGGACATATTTTAACACAAGAGCGGCACAAACCACAATCTTCTTTTACCGGCCCATCCGGCTCAAGCGGCATATCTGTCAGAATAGTCACCAGGCGGAATTGACTTCCCATCTCTCTATTCACCAAAAGGTTATTCCTGCCGATCCAACCCAACCCCGCTAAAACCCCCAGCTTTCTATGTGATGCGTGCGCGCTTAATTTTTCCCAGTCAACGATCTGCGAAGCAGGGATAGCCAGGCTAAGGTAGCCTTTTTTCTGTATGTAATTACTCACCCTCAAGGCTGCCTGATCCAAAAACATATTCACCATACGGTAATGATGAAAATACATTCTTGTAGGAACCTGTTCTATTTCGGCCAAGGCCGCCCGTGAGATGCGCAAGCCTAAGCATACCGCGCGGTCCATCCCCGCTAAAACCTTAGGTGATATCAAAAACTCATTTTTGATATTTTTTATATCGGCAATGCCAAAGAGATCAATTTCCAAAGAAAGACAGAAATTCTTAAGGTCGACTTTATTATTTAGCATTAATTTTCCTTAGATAAACCATTAGCAGCGAGACCGCAGCAGGAGTAACTCCCGAAATCCGCGATGCCTGGCCAAGATTAAGCGGTTTAAATTTAGATAACTTCTCCCGTATCTCGCGGGATATCCCGGATAAGCCGGCATAATCAAACTCAGGAGGCAGCCTTATTTTCTCCAGATGTTTAAACCGTTCGACATCCTTAAGCTGCCTCTGGATGAACCCAGCATATTTTACCTCTATTTCAATTTGCTGCCAAGCAGATTCCGGTATGCCCGGCTTTAACTTATGCATTGTTTTTAAATCTTTAATATGTACTTGCGGACGCTTTAGCAAATCCTCTAAATTTACTGCCCTGCTAAGCGCAGTAGAATTAAGCTGGACTAATTTAGCGTTAATCAGCTTATCCGGTTTAAGGCGCGTTTTCTTCAAGAACGTTGCTGCCTCTTTTATGCCCCTCTGTTTATTTTCAACTTTATGATAAGCTGTTGAGCTTAGCAACCCTAAATCAAAACCTGTCTTGCTTAAACGTAAATCCGCGTTGTCTTCGCGCAAAACAAGCCGGTATTCCACCCTCGAAGTAAACATGCGGTAAGGTTCAAGCGTGCCCTTAGTAGTTAAATCATCGATTAAAACCCCGATATAGCTGCTTGCGCGGTCTAAAACAAGCGGTTCTTTATTTTGTATACGCAGGGCGGAATTTATTCCTGCCAGCAATCCTTGCGAGGCAGCTTCTTCATAACCCGTAGTACCGTTAATTTGGCCTGCCAGATAAAGATTTTTAATCAGTTTTGTTTCCAGGCTCGGATACAGCTGCGTAGGCTCAACTACAACATGTTCAATACCATAACCAAAACGGACCACTCTGGCTTTTTCTAATCCCGGAATAGAACCTAAGACTTTTAGCTGCACATCTTCGGGCAGGCTGGTTGAGATGCCATTTGGATAAATCTCGCAAACCCCTAAACCTTCAGGCTCCAAAAATACCTGGTGCCTTTCTTTATCGCTGAATTTAACAACTTTATCTTCTATTGACGGACAATACCTTACCCCGGCCGCCTTAATCTTTCCCGAATAAAGCGGTGAGCGGTCCAAATTAGCCAGGATAATTTTATGCGTTTTGCTATTAGTATAAGTTATGTGGCAAGGTACCTGCTTCTGTTTAAATTTTACGGTAGAAAATGAAAAAGGCCTAGGGAAACAATCCCCATCCTGCCTGATAAGATTGGAAAAATCAATAGTGTTTTTATCCAGGCGCGGGCAGGTCCCGGTTTTAAAACGCAGCAGGTTAAAACCCAGCTCCCGTAAATTATCCGCCAGGCCAAGACTGGCCCGTTCATTAATCCGTCCGCCGCTAAAATGCCTCAACCCCACATGAATCAGGCCATCTAAGAATGTTCCGGGGCAGATAACCACGCATTTAGCATCAAGCTCTTCTTTATCTGTTGCTATGCCCTGGATTTTCCCGTCCTTGACGACTAACTTTTTTACTTCTGCCTCTTTTATTACAAGATTCTTTTGGCGCTTAAGCAATCTTTGCATATAACGGCTGTATTTATGCATATCAATTTGCGCCCTTGATGACTGCACAGCCGCGCCCTTAGAAGAATTAAGGATGCGGAATTGTATCGCGCAGGCATCCGCTGCTTTCCCCATGGAGCCGCCTAAAGCATCAATCTCTTTTACCAGCTGCCCTTTACCCACTCCGCCTATAGCCGGGTTACAACTCATCTTGCCGATAGAATTAATGTCTAAAGTAAGTATAAGTGTTTTTGCGCCCATGCGGCTGGCCGCCATAGCTGCTTCAATGCCGGCGTGCCCGGCGCCAATTACAATAACATCAAGATCATTCATCTTTAAGGTAGGGACGGTTCTCAAAATAAAGCAAAGGTGTCCCTTTTTATGTTAGAAAATCGCTTTTCTTGCGTCTATTGTGGCAAAGGAGGGATAAATGCCAAGAGAAGCCAGAATCACCATGGAAAAAGCTTGTTATCATATTATCACAAGGGGCAACCAAAAACAAACCGTTTTTAGGGAGCCGACGGATTATCAAAAATACCTTTTATTATTGGCCCGGTACAAAAAGAGGCGCGGATTCAAAGTGTATTGTTTCTGTTTAATGCCAAACCACGTCCATCTGATCATCGAAGTGGATAAACCCCGGGATTTAAACAGGATAATGCACGGATTAAGCTTAAGCTATGCGCTGTATTTTAATTTGAAATATGGCAAGGTAGGGCACTTATGGCAGGACAGGTTTAAAAGCAGGGTTATTATAAAAGATGGGTATCTTCTGGAATGTATAAAATATATTGAGGCCAATCCCGTAAGGGCATCGCTAGTTTCCAATATGAATGATTACCCTTGGAGTAGCTGGAATTTCAAGGAAGGCAAAATCCTGGATAACCTATATGCCTTTTAGGGGACAGGTTAGCTTTGAGTTGAGAACCGTCCCTAGGTTAGCATTTGGAGTAACCGCAGGCATGGCATTTGACACAGCCTTCTTCATGGCGCAGCGCCCCTCCGCAATCAGGGCATACGCCGACGATATTAGCCTGGTCATCCAGGTCCGAAGCCAACAGCTGGTCATCATGCGAATGCTTCATGGGGATAGTTATTGTTTCAGAAGTAACAGGGGCTACCTGTGTATTAACCAGTCGCCTCTCTATCACACGGGCAATAGCATCGGCGCAAGAAAATATTCTTTGGCCCTTTTCCCAGGAAGGAGAAGGGCAGCGTATATTACGTAACTGCTCGATGATAGATTTAACTTCGATACCCGCGCGAAAAGCCAGAGAAACTAAACGGCCTGTTGCTTCAAGCTGGCTGGCTGCGCAACCGCCTGCCTTACCCATCTGGGTAAACAACTCAAACGGCTTGCCGCTCTCATCCACGTTAATGGTTACATAAAGATTACCGCAGCCCGTAGCTACTTTAGTAGTGGTGCCGATAATTACCTCCGGCCTGGGACGCGGGGCAATTTCTTTTTTCACCTCTTGAGCGGCTTTAAGCTCCTGCTTCTCTTTAGGCTTACCGACATTCAATACCTGCTCTTCGCGGCTCTTGTCGCGGTATATAGTTATGCCTTTACAATTTAAATCAAACGCCAGGATATAAGATTTACGCACCTCATCAATGGTTGCCTCATGAGGAAAATTGACCGTCTTGCTTGTCGCATTATGCACGTATTTCTGGAAGGCTGCCTGCATGCGCACATGCCACTCCGGAGAGATATCATGCGAGGTAACAAAGACCCTGCGCACATCCTCGGGTATCTCTTTGATATCTTTGATTGAAGCGCTCTCGGCAATCTTTTCCATAAGCTGACGGCTGTAAAAGCCTCTTTCCCGGGCAACCTGCTCAAATAGCGGCTCAACCTCAACCAGCTTGTCATTATCCATGACATTGCGATAATATGACAGCGCGAACAAAGGTTCGATCCCCGATGAACAAGGGCCGGCGATAATACTGATGGTGCCGGTCGGAGCGATTGTGGTAAGTGTCGCGTTTCTCATCCGGGTCTGGCCATCTTTTTTATCATAGATGCTGCCTTTAAAAGCCGGGAACACTCCTTTGATTTTCCCTAATTCCAAAGATTTCTTGTTTGACACTTCCAGAATAAATGACATTACCTTCTCTGCCAGAGCTACGGCTTCTTCGCTATTATAAGGGATATTTAGCCGGATCAATAAGCTTGCCCAACCCATCACTCCTAATCCTATTTTGCGGGTAGCTTTGGTAGCCTTCTCGATTTCCGGCAGCGGGAATTTATTCACGTCAATTAAGTTATCCAGAAAATGCACTGCCAGAGAGGTTACCTCTTTAAACCTCTCCCAATCAATCTCACAACGGCCTGCGGTGGTCTTCTTGCACATCTGATCTAAGTTTATCGAACCCAGATCACAGGATTCATAAGGCAAAAGCGGCTGCTCACCGCATGGATTAGTGCTTTCAATCTTTCCTAACCTGGGAGTAGGATTATACTGGTTGATCCTGTCGATAAAAATTATTCCAGGTTCCCCATTCTTATGCGCCTGTTTTACAATCAGGTCAAAAACCTCTTTGGCGCTAATCCGCTGCACGGATTTATGCGTATGCGGGTCAATTAAATCATATTCCCCGCCGGTGGATAACTTCTGCATAAACTCATCGGTTATGGCAACGGATATATTAAAATTGGTAATATGGTTATTATTTTCCTTGCAGGTAATAAACTCCATGATGTCCGGATGGTCCACGCGTAAAATTCCCATATTCGCGCCTCTGCGCGTGCCTCCCTGCTTAACCGCCTCGGTAGCCGCATCATAAACACGCATAAATGAAATCGGACCGCTTGCCACTCCGCCGGTAGTCTTGACCACGGCATTCTTTGGGCGCAGGCGGGAGAAATTAAAACCGGTCCCGCCGCCTGACTTATGAATAAGGCTGGTGACCTTTAAAGTTTCAAAGATCGATTCCATTGAATCTTCAATAGGCAGGGTAAAACATGCTGAAAGCTGCCCCAGTTCTTTTCCGGCATTCATCAGGCAGGGCGAGTTCGGTAAAAATTCTAAATTAGTCATAATTTCAAAAAATGATTCCTGGAGTTTCTTTATATCCTGCTCTGCCAAGCCGTATTGTTTATCCGCTATAGCAATAGCTCTGGAAACGCGGATGAACATTTGTTCCGGGTTCTCAATAAGTTTACCCTCCTGATCCTTGCGCAGATACCTGCGCTCCAAAACCTTGATGGCATTGGGAGATAATTTTAATTCCATCTTTCACCTCAAGTTTACGAAACAAATATTATCCAAATATTTTCCTGTGCCAAAAGCGAGTATAACAAAGCAGATGAGCGTTGTCAATAAGAAATTACAATATATGGGATATTCTTTTGTTATAATATACTATAGATTGTAGGTACAAGGCTTCCCCCCTACCCGGGATTATTCTTCCGCAAAAGGCTTACAGGATTCCCTGACTACCAATTCTGCCGGAAGCAGAATCTTCTTTGGCGCGTTCTTCTTCAAAGCAATAAGACGATTTAGTTCTTTTACGCTTTCTTCGGCCATACGGATTAACGGCTGGCGCACGGTAGTAAGCCCCACCGGTCCATAAAGTCCCGAAGGGTTGTCGTCAAATCCCACGATCGATAAATCACGCGGGATGTCCTTTCCCAACTCACGGGCAACCGCCATAACCTCAAGGGCCATAGAATCAGAGGCAACGAAAACCGCAGTTGCCGGATCAGGCGCTTTAAGCAAATTCTCAGCCGCCGTACGCGCCTGGCCGCGGGAATAATCAGTATAGAAAATATAATCATCCCTTATGCCAATATTATTTTTCTCCAGCGCCCACTTATAACCTTCTAAACGTTTTGCCGCAGCCTGGGTCGATATATCCCCGGTAATATGCGCTATTTTCTTATGCCCTAATTGAATCAAATAATTGACGGCATTCTGTGCGCCTCCGGCATTATCTATGGCGATACAGGAAACATCCAGATCATCCACATAATAGTTGATAACCACGCTGGGTATTCCTTTAGCAAGGCTGTCTTCCAATTGCGCGCGGTTACCGATAATATCAGAGAAAATTATCCCTCCCACCCCGCGCAGCGATAAAGGAGTGCGGCTGTCGGTCAAATGCAAAAGCAGGTCAAGTTTTAAGGCTTCGCACATCGTGCCTACGCCCCGGATAAGCTCCAAAGCGTAGAATGAATAGAATACTCCTTCATAGCGGGGGATTACCAAAGCCACTACATTGCTCTTGCCGGTTGCCAACCGCTGCGCAAAAACAGAAGGCTGGAATTTTAATTCCCTGACCGCGCTCATCACCTTGATACGGTTGGATTCTTTAACGGTTTTAGCCTTATTGATCACCCGCGAAACAGTAGTAATAGATACGCCACTGGCGCGGGCAACATCTTCGATAGAGATATTTCTAGAGGTAGGCTTCCTGGTACGTGTCATTTATTATGAAGACGAACTATTTAATATTATCTCCGGATTTAAACGGAGTAATCATTTTCTTTATATCGCAGGCAGAGACATTATCCTTTACCTGGATTACTTCAATAGAACCTATTGGCTTGCCATCCCGGTAAACGTTGAATTTATCCCCTGATTTTACGTTTGAGGCAGAGCCTAAATCTATAACCACGAAATTATTATCCAGATTGATTGCCAGTATCTTTCCGGCAAACAGAGATGCGCCTGTTTCTGTTTTCTCAACAGGAGGGAATGACCGTACCACTATCGCCGGTAATTCCACCGATTCCTTGGGTTTCTTCCCTAAAGCAGTTATGGGCTTGACGTTTCTTATCGCATCCAGATCCTCCTTAAGAGAATTAATCTGAGAGACCCTTTCTTCCAGCATCGTCTCCATTGTGCTTAAACGCTTTTCTATATCAGACTTTCCTTCCTGAAGATCCTGGATTTTTTTATCTAAAGTCTCCTTATGGCTGTTCAAACTCTTCAATCTACGGCTAAGGATCGCATTCTCCGCCTTTATTGCCTTAAAGCTTTCCTGAATCGCCACCTTATCGTTCTTCTCCCGCACTACCTCCTGGGATATGCTGTCTAAAAGCTTGCGATTATAATCAAGCTGCCTCAATAGATCCTGTTTTTCATTGCGCAGGCTGCTGATATCTATTTCCAGGGTGCTTTTTTCTCTCTGCAATGATTCATTGCTGGACTGCAAAGTTTTTAATTCATCCCGGATACTGGATAGCTGCAGTTCTAGATCTGTTTTGGCCTTAAGGATCTGGCCCCAATAGGCATCTGTATTCTGCGGGGCTGTTTCCTGCGGCGCGGCAACGGCAACCTCTTCTTTGCGCTGAGTCTTTAATTTCTCAATTAACTCATCCCGCGCGCGGCTGGCTAGCTCAAGCCTGCTGCTTAAATCTTTAACATCCTGGATAGCTTTTTCTTTTTCATCTTGGAGGGAAGCTATCTTCGCCTGATTAGCCTTTAAATCACTTTCAATCCTGTCCACCTTGCTGATCAGAGTTGCATTCTCGGTCTTTAAATCATTGCGTTCACGCATAAGCATCTGCTGAGAGCTAGTTGCCTGCATAAAAAGAAAAAGACACACTACAGAAAAACCTATCAGGCCGATGATGATTAATTTTGTCTTCTGATCCATAATCCCCCCTGTTATGGTTATGGCTTTGCTTAATGGAAAGCAAACCATGGTCCTCTAACCTATGGCTTTGCTTATAATTGGGCGAATACTCTCTCTAAAACAAAACTTGCCGCGCCCATGGCTACGGCATTCTCTCTTAACTGCGAATAAACAATTTTTAAATCGCTGGTCGCTTCGTGAAAAGCCCAATCCGTAACTGTGTTCCTGACTTTATTTAAGAAACCTTCACCCGCTTCTTCAAAACCTCCGCCGATGACCACTATCTGAGGATTAAGCAGGTTCACCAAATACGCGATCTTGATCCCCAGTCTTCTCGCTGCGTTATCCAGGGCTAAAGAAGCAGCCTCATTTTTCAGGCGGTTGGCGATAAATACATTCTTTAAATCCATACTCTCCATACTGCAAGAGGAAATGCGGAAAAACTCTTCTGCCTTTTCTTTATCTTTTAGCAAAGATGCCTTAAGTTCTTCGACAATTCCTAAATCCATTTCCCAGCGCTTTATAAAACAAGGAGCGCCGCTTGCGCAGGCAAAAAGATCCTGCTCTTTATAATTATACACGGATACCTCTCCGGCATACCCCTGCCAGCCGCGGTAAACCTCGCCATTAATCATTATCCCGCATCCAACTCCGGAAAACATATAGAGGACATTTTTATAGTTCTGGCCTAAATCCAGCCAGTGCTCCCCGGAACAGGCTGATGTGGCGTCGTTCTCGATCAAGGTCGGCAGGTTAAATTCTTTTTCCATCAAATCTTTTAAAGGGATATCTACGGAAGTGTAGGTATAGTAATGGTCCATTTTCTGCGGCCAATGGACTGAACCATTTTTCTTATTAATTAATCCGGCGATACCTATGCCGATACCTTTTATATTCTCAGCGTAACCTTTAGAGCGCCTTAAAATCTCACGCACAATCTCTAAAAGGCATTCGGAAACCTCCCCCACAGAAGTCTGGGTCCGGGCAACCTGGGTCTTAGTGATGATATTGCCTTTTAAATCTACAAGCAGACCGACCATATTCATCAGGTTTAACCCCACTCCGATAGCAAACCCCGCCGATGGATTTAAATCCAGCAGCACCGGCCGCCTTCCGCCTTCGGATACATCAAGCTCTTTTTCATAAACCAGGCTGCGCTTGATAAAATCATCGATATAGCTTGAGATGGTTACCACATTTATTCCCATCTCCTGGGAAATATCCGGACGGCTTATCGGTCCCTGCCTCCTGAGGATATCAAGTATTTCAATATTACGTTTTTCTTTTTCGCTGAAAGCTTCTTTTTGTAAATCCAATACGTGCATAAAATGAAATTGCCTCTTAGCCTGCTGATTTAAATAAAAATATTTATCTTATTTATACTACTAAAGAAGGCTTAAGTCAAGTATTTTTAAGAAGTAACGGAAAAGCTGCCTGGAAGGACATATGCTGCCGGAGCTAATAAACGTCAACCATTATAAATGAATGGTCCATGACCCCCGCGGATGTTACTATAATTAAATTTACCTCTTTTGTCCCGGCATTAGGGTAAGCGCCCTGGAAACTCCCGCTATCTGTTCCGGGATTGGCGGTTCCTAAATCTCCTGACCAAAGGTATTGCAGCTCTACCTGGTTGCAGCCGCTCTCCGGCATCCCGGAAAAAGAGGAAACCGTAAACTCCTGCCCTTTTCCTAATATGTAACCGGAAGATTTTAACTCAGACTTATCCGCTTCTAAAGAAATATCTTCTTTTCTGAAAGAGAGGTCCAGAAACTTCTTTAAATTATAGTTTAACGGTTTATTTTCGGTTATTTCCTTGAGCCTCTCTCTTGCCCTCTCTGTTGTCATCGGCTGGCTGCTCCCGAAGTTGTTAACCAGGGTATCATAATACCCCTTGGCCTTGGTCAAATCACCCTCCCATTGCGCCAATAAACCCAACTGATAAAAACTGGAGATTACCTGGGGGCTGATTGCCGGCTTAGCAATAAGTTTCTCAAAATACATCCTGGCTTCTTTGATATCCGCTGAAACGTATGCGTCAATCATAGCGATTTTATAGACAGCCTCATCAAAATGGCTTGTATCCGGGTAAAGCTGGGTCAGCTGCAAATAAAGCTCCGCGGCCTTTTTGTAATCCTTAAGTTTTTCTAAGTTAAATGCGCGCAAGTAGATTGTATCCTGGCTAAAAACGCCCTTTCCGCCTAATTCCTCTATTCTTGCGTAAATCTTTTCCGCATAGGCCATATCGCAGGAGCCTTTAGCTTTATAGGCGAACATACCGGCAATGCGGAATAATTCCGGAACAAGCTTATCCGGAGCAATTGCCTTAGAAATTCTATCTATATAAATATCGTAAACTGTTTCAGCCAGCTCTAAATTATTTTCCTTATAAAAACCCTCCGCTATATCCTTAAGCTGGGTATCCGATATATTTCCTGAAACAAGTTTATCTACATAAAGCTTATAGAGCTGCCGGGCCTTAGCCTTTTCTCCATATGCCAGGAGTTCATCCGCAACCTCTTTGGACAGCGCAGCATCCTGGGTTTGTTCAGTGTAAACATTTATATCCCCCATCAGATCCCCCAGGGCCTGTTCAGTAAATGCATCCTGCTGGCCGGAATGGAACTTCCACAACAGGAGCCTGGACTTCGGCCTTAAACAATCATTGCTTTGGGTTTGGGCAAGGACCTTTTTTGTATTTTCTATTATCTGCTCACGATAAGTATTGCCATCGGCAAAATACTCATCCCAGGATTGTTTTTCTTCCAGATATTTAAGCTGCAGATAACGGGTAAGCGCTTTATAATAATTAAGGCAGGGCTGCGGAGTAAGTTTATCTTTGAAACTGTCCAGAAAAGCCATAAATTCGCCATAGCGGTTATCCTTAAGATATTCCGTTTTTAATTCTTCGATGTTGGCGCAACAAGAGCTGTTGGATGAGGCGCCTGGATGAGGCGCCTGGCAAAAAACGGGAGCGTATAAAAATACCCCTAAGATAACTGTAGTGAATCTTAAAAACGCTAACATGGGATCAACCTCCTTAGTGTATTTTCTTACCGCGCGGTTTCTTTAAAACAGGATGTTTCCAAAACTCCCTGATTACGTAATATGCTTTGCGGGGTATGCGTTTATTCAGGCCGTTCTCAAGCTCCGGGCTTAAAGCGACAATACCAAACCATTCTTCGTTCATATTCTTGTTGCCTTCGGCGCGGATATCAAAATAATAACTGCCGTTGGACCAGCCGCTTTCGGTGTTATGCACCTTCCACTCTTCGGGATTATCAGGATTATACTTCCACCACTCGTCTGTCCATTCAAAAATTGTTCCTCCGATGCAATTACCCGATCCGGCTTTATTGTTGGCCAGGTTTTCATATATCTGGCTCCACTGCGATTGCAGGAAAAACGCCTGCATGTTCTGGTCTTCTTTCTTCAAATAAGCGTCATAACAATCCGCCCCAAATTCAGCCAAAAGCACCGGTTTATCAAATGTCATTTTAATGGATTTAAAAAGATTCCCGAAAGTCTTGCCGCGATAAATTATGCAGGCGATAAAATCCACATCCGGACAGAATTTATTCGCAAACTCAAGGCCTACCAGCTCGCCATTACCCAGGCCTACAGGATGCGTAGGATCAGCCTTACGCACCTGGCCGGCTAAATCATTAACAAATGAATAATAAATCCTGGCGCGCATAGCTTTCTGTTTCTGCGGATCGGGCTCCTTATCAATCTCGTCGCTTGACCAGGGATTAACATGGCCAAGGCAGGAGTAATTATTTTCATTACCCAGGATCCAACCCAGTATCCCGGGCTCATCCTTATAAAGATTAACCATATCTATAACCTGCTTTTTCACTTTATCCTGGAATTTCTTATCTCCGTAAAAAGGGCAGGGGTATTCCCAGAACCCCAGCCAATCCCCCATAAGCGTGCGTATACCGTATAATTTATATAAATCCCGTATTACCTGTCTCACCTTCTCGGGTTCGCTGTTTGATTGATAAAGACGGATGGTATTAATTCCCATTCCCTTCATAAGCTTACCGTCGGCAATCCACGGTTTATTGGGATCGCCCCACCAGTCATACTCGTGGTTAAATCCTATGGGGATAGGGTTATAACAAACCCCTTTTACAATATAGGGTGAGCCGTTAACTATAAGACGGTAATGCTGATTCTTCAGCTTTTGGATATATACCCCGGGCTTAAATTGGCAGGCGGATAAAACCAATACAAACAAAACAGGGACGGTTCTCAAAATAAAGGAAAGGTGTCCCCCTTTGGGGGACAGTTTTGCTTTGGGCTGAGAACCGTCCCTAGGTTGATTATTCAAACTTGATCTCATCCAGGTAGAAAGTAGCGCCTTCAGGGTTGTTATCCACGTTGGCTGACCAGCAGAAACCACCGATAATGTACGACATATCCTTACCTTTTAAATCGATAGTATACTGTGTCCACTCCTTATTCAGGATAACCGGACCGATAGTCGCGCTGTCTGAATCCGAAAACTCTCCCATAATTCCGCCGACCTTGAACTCTTCAATACGCTCGCCGCCTTTTGCGCCTTTTGCCCAAAAGGTCAATTTAACCGCTTTGGAAAGATCAAAACCTGCGTCAACACCACCCCAGTTGTTTGCCGGATTCTGCCAAAAGATCCCTGCCCAGCGCGCGCCTTGAGTGGCTTTACCGCTATAAATTATCTTAATACATGTATCTCCAAGATAAGCATCTTCTTTTGAAGAACCGTCGTATTTTATGTCTCCGTAATCACCCATCCAGCCGGAAGGAATAAAATGATTAGCTAAAGATGAACGGTCGGCATAAACATAGAACGGCATAGCCTGCTGTTTCTTAGTTTCAGGTTTTAAAGCCGCATCCGCTTCAAATTTTACATCATCAATATAAAATGTGGCTCCTTCAGGATTTAGATCCGCGGTAGTGGTCCATCCGAAAGCGCCGTTAACATATGAAAGATCCTTGCCTACCAGGTTAACCGCGTATTGTTTCCAGGTATCGGTTAACTCAATAGGCCCCATTTCAACTGCCACGGAATCAGGATATGTCCCTTTGATCCCGCCGATGACTATTTTCTGGATCACCTCGCCGCCTTTTGCGCCTTTTGCCCAAAAAGTAAGTTTGGCCATCCCGGTTAAGTCAAAACCGCCTTTTTTGTTTCCCCAGTTGTTCGCCGGATTCTGCCAATAAACTCCAGCCCAACCTTGGCCTTGCGATTTCTTGGCGCTATAAATAAACTGAATGCTGGTTGTGCCGCTATGCGGATTATCCGCAGCCTGATCATTCATTTTGATATCGCCGTAATCACCCATCCAACCGGAAGGAATATAGTGGTTGTCCTTGGCGTTTTTATCCAGGTAAACCACAAACTCCTTAGTTGTATTAGCTGCCTTATCTTCAGCCATAGCTATTGCCGGAACCATAAGGCATAAAGCTAATAATACCGCTAGTAACTTTTTCATACCCACCTCCCTATTATTAAATTACCCATCTTATGTATTAAAAAATCATACATCGCCCGTTACTGCTGCCTCCTTTCTCCTCCGCTTTACGACTGATAAATCAATTGGACTTTAACTGCCAATCCGTATTTTTACTACTTCCATAATTTCTTATAAGTATAATATGACTTTCTTAATTGCCTTAAGAAGGGGCTTAATTTACCATCGCCCTGCCCGGACATGCCCAGCCACTCCTCATGCATATACCCATCGGGGAAAGGACCGGCCCATAAACCCTTGGTATCATGGATCGCCGGCTCATAAGCCTTCCACCATTCATCCAGGTACTCAAAAACTACACCGCCTAAAGCATTTCCTGTCTGACCGTTAAAAGCCATGTTATTTTGGATATCTTCCCAGGAACCTAAATGGTACTGCGCCTGCAGTTCCTCGGATTCATCGCTATTCTTACCTTCCGCGTAAGCCGGACAACCAAACTCAGTAATAAAGGCCGGCTTATCCGCCTCTTCTTTAACTTGTCTCCAGAATGCTCCAAACCCATAATCTCCGCGGTAGGCATTAGTGCCGAAAATATCTATATCCGGGGTGTTTTTGCCGAACTTATCCAGGAATAAAATATCTCCGCTGCATATGGCTACCGGATGCTCCGGGTCGATTGACTTTATAATTTTTGCAACCTCATTGGCAAATTTAAAAAAAGCCTCGGGCTCTTCATTGGCGTTACAAGCATACCCATAAACATTCTCATTACCCAGCAGCCAGAATAAAACATAAGGCTCATCTTTAAACTCATTGACCATTTTCTTTACCGATTCAATCATATTCTTTTTGTGAGTCTCATTATTATAATCTGTGCCGGGATTCCAGCTGGCCCCTGAACCAATGGCGTATTTACCGAGAAAATCCCCCATAATCACCCGGATACCGTAAGTATTATAAAGATCACGCAAAAGTTGTTTATTTACTTTAAGCGGATGATGATAAAGACGGATAGTATTTACCCCCATATCCTGCATCAGTTTAAAATCTCCGACACCCGGCTCATCCGCATCCTGCAGATTGTTCTTATTCTTATCGACAAAGGCGTCATATGGCCCGTCAACCTTGCCATTCTTATTAAAATCTTCCTCCATCCAGTTACCCAAAGTCCCTTCATCCGGAGACTGGCCTACCTTAGTCGGAGCATAAGTAATCCCTTTGATTGTATAAGGTTTATCTTCGACTAACAGCTGCCAATCATTATTATCATACTGCACCAGGCGCACCTTGCCCTTGCCCACTTTTTTCTTAATGTTCAATGATTCAGCTGTAGGCTTGATTTTAGCCGCCTCTTGCGCCAAGTCAACCTTAACGAATTTTCCGGGGCTGGCCACTACGGTATCATTGGAGATATCATTATCAAATCCATTAATAATATCAATCTGGGCTCCTTCCAGCCTATAACCCAACTGGGGATTGCGCCTCAAGATAAAATTTATCTTGGCTATAGCCGCCTGGCCCACATACCAGGGAGTATGCCAATATGTCCAGCCGTAACTTCCGGGAAAATGCACGACAATGGAATAATAACATTTAAGCGCCTGGGTAATAAGCCCGGAATGCTCAAGGATCAACCCGGTACAAAACAGCCTTACCCCTTGCGGCTCACTGGAGGTCGCCCATTTTAGAAATGCCGCCTCCAGGTCCGGGGAATAAACAAAATCCCACAGGTCGCCATCCAAACGTTTTTCTTTTATCGCCTTTTTTAATTCCGGGTCCTTCCTTATAGAACTGGAATTAGGATAAATACCCTCTCCCACCGCGGCCATTAAACCCGGCTGGTCGGTAATTAAATATTGGTAAGCCTTGGTCCCGGCATCTTTAAATTGGCCGTATTTTGCGTAATCCACAAAATTTTCTGTTCCGGGATCAAACAAAACAACTTTTGTGGCTAGCTGGCTTACTTTCTTCTTCTGCTCTACTTCAATAGAACCTGTCTCAATCTTCTTTATACTTTGCTCTGAAGCCAATTTTATCGACCAAAACCAGCCACGGGGATCCCATGCCTGGCCATAAGAATATTTATCAACTATCAATTTAAAAATTTTCTTGGCATCATCGAGCTTCTGCTGGCGCATCAGGCTCTCTGCCTGGATGAAATAACAAGTAGTTACATCGTTTAAGGCCTGCACCGCTTCAATTTCTTTTTTGTTCTTAGGCAGCGCGTTCAAAGAAGCCTGTTCTTTATCCGCCTGCTCTTTATACAGGTCAATACACTCCTGCGTATATTTAAAGGTGTTTTCGATGTCCCGTTTTCCATGGGCAATCCAGGCTTTGGTGGTAAGCTCTCCTGAAGATGGCTTAACGGCAGGAACAGGTTCAGCAGCCAAAACATTGACGCACTGGCAGGCAATTACCAGAAAAAATTTAAACCATAAACCCGGAATCTGCATCTTCATCTTAGCCTACTATCGCTCCCTGAGTAACTCCTTTAACAATATACTTCTGCATCAACAAGTACACTATAATAATAGGTAAGGCGGTAATGGTTAAACCCGCCATTAATAACGGATAATTGGTGACAAACTCACCCTGGAAGGTCTGCAGCGCAACCTGCAGAGGCATAAACTGCCGGTTATCAAAAATAATCAGGGCCAGGATATACTCATTCCACACGGTTAAAGCGTTAAAAACAATAACCACCGCTAATACCGGTTTAGCCAGGGGTAACGCGACATGCCACCAGATCCCCAGCTTTGAGCAGCCGTCAATGCGGGCAGCATCTTCCAGCTCTTTAGGCATCTTATCAAAAAAAGTCTTAAGCAGGAATATGCTCGTAGAAAGCCCGACGTTAATCATGCAAAGGATATAACCGATAGGAGTATTTCTTAAATGCAGTTTATTTAACAAAACATAAAGAGCGACAAAACTTCCCGGGATAGGGATCATCATCGCCGCCATAAACATAATAAAGAGCCATTTGCTTCCTATAAAACGCAGGCGGCTGAAAGCATAAGCTGCCATGGAAGATATAATCACTATACCCAGGACTACCGAAACAGTGTAAACAATACTATTGATGAAATTGCGGCCAAACCCGCCTTCCTGCCAGGCGCGGATATAATTCTCCAGGCGGAACTGATGGGGGATCAAAGAGACATCCTTAAAGATCATATCCTGGGTCTTTAGGCTGGAAACGATCATCCAAAGCAGCGGATACAGGCAGGTTACCGCTACACTGATCAGGAAAAGATGGATCAATGTGTTTACGAGGACCTTTTTACTCTTGTAATAAAGTACATTCTTCATTATTAGCTACTGGTTTTTCTTTGAAAACCGGTATTGGATAAATGAAATTGCCACAAGCACTATACCAAAAGTAATCCCCTGGGCGCAGGCATAACCAAAACGGGATGACCCGCGCATAGAAGCCAGGATCCTTAAAACCGGCACTGAAGTATGCCCGGCAAACTCTCCTCCTACAAGGCTGACAATTAAAACAAACACCTGCATTGTACCCAGCACCGTAAGAATAGCCACTAAAATCATGATCGGGACCATCAAAGGTATGGTTATTTTCCTGAAGGATTGCCAGGCGCTGGCCCCATCCACGCGCGCAGCTTCATAAAGTTCGCGCGGAATAGTCTGCAGGCCTGCCAGAAAAATCAGAAAACCCCAGCCAAAACCTTTCCAACAATGCACTAAAGCAACGGTTGTCAGGGCCGTATTCGGGTCAGACAACCAATTATGCGCTAAATTGGGCATACCCAAACCCGCAAGCGTATGGTTAATGATATTTGCCCCGTCAATGTCATTAATGATAAAACGCCAAACCATGCCCACGACTACTTCTGATAAAACCGGGGGGATAAAAAATATGACCCGGTAGAAATTCTTCATCTTTATTTCACGGTCGCAGGCCCAGGCAAGCATAAACGCCAGGATATTCTGGAAGGTAAGGGCAATAAGCGTAATATAGCTGGCGTTCCACATCGATTGCCACCAGCTTCTGTCCTGCAGAAAAATCTCTTTAAAATTCTGCAGCCCTACGAATGTCCTGGTAAAAGAAATGCCATCCCATTCAAAGAGCCCCAGTTGGAATACCCAGATAAAAGGAATGACATAAAATACAGCAAAAATAGTTACTGCCGGCAATACAAAGACATAATTCTCCAGGCCTTGCCTTATTTTCATTTTGCTCTTTTCTTGGCTAACTCGCGTTCCTTAATCTTCTGCACTTCACCGGCCACCTGCTCCGGGCTCTTATCTCCGATAATAATAGACTGGATGCCCCGGTCAAAAGCCTCAATTACAAGGGAGAACTCTGAAACCCCCCAAACATTCGGATGTGTGGCATAATCCATCCCGCGGGCAAACTGCGCTAATATCTCCGGGATCTTGGATAAACTGTTTTTATTGGCGGGAAGGTTATTGGTCTCTTGGGCTAAATAAGCCTGCTGATCCTGGTCAGTAAGCCAGGACAAAAACTTCACTGCCTCTTCCTTATTCTTCGAACGGGCATTAACCATAAAAGATGAACCCGCCCCTCCCCAGATAGCCATGGGATATTTATCCGATGCCTCCGGAGGCAGCATTGCCCCATACTCCAAATTAGCATTCATCCCTTTATAGACATTCACGCACCATGAGCCGTTAAAAGCAAAAACCGCTTTTTCATTCGCAAAAAGCTGTTCAGCGGATTTATTAATCATAGTGACTATGCCTTTAGCTAAAACACCGGAATCCTGCATCTGTTTAAAAAGTGAAAAAACCTTGACCCAATCCGGGTCAGTATAAGGGACCTCTCCTTTTATAGTAGCCAATACCTTGTCTTTACCCATTATATTAAAGGCATAGTTATTGGCCAGACAGTCAATCATCCATACCTCGCCCCATCCGGAAACCAACCCCTGCATCCCGGCAGATTTTCCGCCGGAGGCGGATCCGCCTGCGGCGGATATCTTGGCTCCTATATCCAGCAATTCCTGGAATGTTTTGGGCGGCCGGCCGGGGTTTAAACCCAGCTCTTTAAAAAGTTTTTTATTATAGACCATCTGGATGGTCATGATATCTATAGGCACACCGAATATGCCTGGATTGATCCCATAGCTGTTATCCGGGGAGAACTCATTCACTGCCAGGGCCTTGGGAAAAAATTTATTCTTCCAAGCGCCATTATCGGCTTCCATATACGGAGTGATATCCAAAATATGTCCGGCCTTAATGAAAGAGGCAAAATCCCTCTTTTCCCCCAGGATACCGAAGACATCCGGAAGATTTATCCCTTGCGCGGCGGCGCGGATCTTCTGTGAATAGGCATCTGACGGAGCATAAAGTTCAAAGTTTACCCTTATGCCGGTCAAGGCTTCGTATTTTTTAGCTAATGCCTGAAAGGCAGGGTCCCTGTCCGTCATCCAATGCCAGACAGTGATGGTAGGTTTGGAATCAATCTTTTGTTCTGAACAACCTAAAACTGAGAATAACGCAAAAATACATAGAACTGTGTTTCTAATCAACATCCTCATACTCCTTCCATTGATCGCGGGGGATTTCCCCTGGGGATAGGTTATAAAAAGACGTAATATTAAAATTTAACATATTTTAACCTCATGGTCAAGTTTTTTGTTCATCCTGCGGTTAAGACCTTAGGACACGGGAAATACCCATTAAATCCGCTTTCTCCAAATTTACTCCGCAGTGGTATTTATCTGCCTCCTGCAATTCTGACCAGACCACCTTTCCTCTTAAATAAAGCGGCTCTCCTTTATCGGGGATTTTTAGCCACATTTCAAGAGGAGTTTGAGGCTCAAGTTTCTGGTCTGCCACTAACCTTATTCCTTTGGCGCTTAAATCCCGGGTCTGCCCCTGGCCTTCAGTTCCGGAATCAAGATTCAAAAAGCTTAACCCTAAGTGCTTTTCAAACCTTTCAAATATCCTTCGGTCATCCATATCCCCATCTCCTTTTTTTTTGATTAATATCTTTATCGACATCTTTCCACCAATGTTTGTTCATCTGATCGCAAAAATTACTGCGCATAAATTGGTACAATTTCTCCTTGCAGGGATCGCTGATTTTAGTAAAGTACAGTCCATGGAAGTGACTCCCGCCAACAGTTTTACGCCAGACAACCCAGGCCTCCAGGTTCTCCAGGTTACAGTCATCAGAGAGGGATAAATTCAACTTTACGGAAGTATCAAGCCCCATTTCCTCAGGCAGACAAACCCTTAAACCTCTAATGTTTATATCATGAATCAGGCAATTAGTAAAGTTTTCTGCTTGCTCAAGCTTTATCTTTGCCTGCCAGTTTGCCCGCCACCTGATTGTCTGTCTATGGTCTTGCATATTTGTACCTCAAGAAATTTCTAATATAGCGGTCATCCAATATATTCAAAGGAAATATTCTTCTACTGCCAAATTTTCCCCCCACGCACGCCCCAAACAGGGACATTTCTGAAGCCAATCGAGGGACGTTTCTTAAACCAATCGGAGAAGTGTCCCATTGTAGCATCAGCGGCGAGGCGCCTTGTAATCCAAGATACAGCGTATTTCCTCTTGATATAATAGTTTTCTTGAATCTCTTCTTTCCGCCTGGCGCCCAAAGCATTTTTTGCAGAAATCTATCGTCGGCATCCACCTGAAGCCAACCGCCTGTTTTTAACATATTGGGAAATTCCGGAACTATATGATGAGCCCATATATCTCCTCCGACATTACACATAATTCCCTGAAAACCGCCCATGCTTCTTACATCCCGGACAAATTCAAGGATACTTTTATTGCAGCGATTGTTTAGCGATATTACTACATAATCTAATTCTAATATGTTCAAATATTTGTTCTTTAATTTTAACAACGTTTCTTCTGCCTTTGCCATGCCAATTGGGTCTATGTTGCTTATGACTACATAAACGGCCTCTTTCCTGTATTCCTTTGGTATCCCCTGTCCCGCAAGAGAAGAGACAAGAAACTCAATATCTTTCTCCTGGCCGGCATTAATATAATAAACAAGCTGCCTGCTCTCGCGTCCCATCAGCCCAATTTCTGTTTCAATCTGTATTCTTAAAGGAGATAATATTTCGTTAGTTGCGATATTAAATGTGTCGCCAAACCAAGTTGCCACATTTGCGACTCCTTCTTTTAACCAAAAGCTGTTTTCTCTAAATACTGAAATGGGATTAGTGCACTTTCCAAAGGAAAATCTGAATAAAGGTTCTTCCGGCGTAGGCCGATCAGCCTTCGGCTGAAGCGGCGAGGCGGCTATCGTATTGACGGCTTCATAAAGTTCCGGCGCAGAAACAGGGATATCGAATCCCCTGGCAAGCTTGCGGCTGTAATGCTCGCAAAGAGCCTGCGGGCCCAAAACAGACGGCTTGACATTCTCGGGATCGGTCAGATAGATGCTTTTCTTACCGCCGCTTAAGGCTGTCCTGCCGTACATAACCTGCGTCGGGTCAAGGTCAGGCATAAAAAATTCTTTCTCGATGAATAGCCGGACTAAACCCAGTATTCCGGACCTTTCTTCTTCATTCAAAAGGCGTTCTTCCGTGATCTTCCACATGTCCCGGCCTTCAACTAACGATACCAGGCAACACGGGTAATAACCTATATCGTATTCTGCCACCGCGATACCTTGCGGTTCAGGGACAGGGAGACCCTGTAGGTAGAAACCACTAAAAACCTGATACATCTTCCTGGCTGATAGAGCCGCGTCGGAAAATGTCGGGGCAATCCTTCGGCCAAGCCTGATAGCCCAAGGCTCGAATGGATGCTTAAAAACCGTATTATTGGCCCTGGCTCCCAACCACTGCGCCTGTTCTCCGCCGACATTCAACCTGTCGTTTCTACCCAGGGAGCCGCCCGGCTGATACCAGAAATTACCTATCCCTTCCAACGGAGAAGAACTGTTTTCCGAGGTAAAGGGAGTTATATGGCTCCGACTCTGGATTGTAAGGGACGTTTCTAAAGCTAACCGGGGATCTGGTTCCGGCTGCGAAATATCAAACACTTTAAACATAGTCCTTAAATCCGGTAATTTAGAAATAGAGAAACCCGGAGATTCCACGTCAAAGACCAATCTGTCTTTGTGCTTATTGTTTAAGATATTCAAGAATTGCGCCCACTGGGCCGTAATTTTAGCCCAGAGCTCAACAGGCCTTTCTATGGCGGCGATAGATTCCAATACTTTTCTTCGCATCGGCTCTATGTCTCCAATATTGATATAGAAAATGTCGGCGATAGGCTTAAAAAACTTCCTTCGGAAAGAATCTCTTAATACTGCGCTAAGAAAAGTAATCTTGCTTTCCCTGCTGTACTCCAAATTGAACTTGCGTACCGGCAGATGATTGTTAATTATTTCTTCATTCAATAATTGCAGGGCTGATTTGATTATTTCTTTCTTATACCTATCTCTCAATTGCGAGGCGGCCAGAAAACTATCATTGATTACTATCCTTAGCTCAATGTCGCTAGGTTCTATGGCCATGCCTTTCGCAGTACTTCCCTGCATGGTGATGGCTATCCCGATGCGCTGAACGTCCATCCCTTCATAAACCCGGCCTAATAAATTACGGATTTGCGCGGATATCCGCGGATAAGACCTGATTAATAGATCTCTCCTTATGACCGAGGCCTGGGTAGGTAATCCTTTGGGGCCGAAATTATATATTTTCCTGATCGCTTGGCCAAATTCATCATTAATAAACAGGTGTGCGTCCAGCGGCGAAACAGTCTTAAATTCGCGCCAACAAGATCCGGGCTCTATAGCGGAAGAGGCGTAGGCGTCGAGTTCGCGCCGCACCTTAATCACCTGTTTGGTAAAGAAACGCAGCTGATATTCATGCATGAAATAGGCGTATTCCGCAGGATCATCCATAGCGATGGGAGCGAGCTTCTGCAGGATACGGCTACTGAAGCCCTCTTCCGACTCTGTGACCCCGATAGCATTGATGCCCAACCTGTAAAGGTTCTCTGCCAGATGCAGATATGCCCGCTGTAAAGTCCTCGATGATGCCGTAGGCGTTCCGTTAAGATGCACTACTTCTATTGTCATATATCCGCGGCTGCGGCTGCCTATCTTGTTACGCTCCATAAAATGGGCAAAATCAGGAGCATCAAACGTAACGCGCGAAAAATCCCCGTTTTTGCCCACCTGCAATACTTCTTCGACGGAACTGCGCATCTCGATTTTCCCGCCCAAGCGACCCTGCAATAATCTCATAGCTTCCCTGACTTTTTCTGGAGAACTTTCCGTAAAAACCAGGAGGTTAAGGTCGCTTGCCTCTTTGCGGGCCAAACCCAGATGCCCCATACTACCGACAATCCAAACCGCAAAAGGCTTAAGCTGTGCGGGGAAAAGCTTTGTCCTCTCGGCATAGGAATTCAATTCTACACTGAAACTTTCTTTTTCCTGCCTGCTAAACAAGTGGTCAAACAGGCTTTGATCGGGTAACGCCCGTGCGGGAATAGGGTATTCGCGTTCCAAGGCAGCCTCCAGTAATCCCTGCATCCGCTTGAACCGTTCGGCAGGATCATCAACATGGTCGGCAGACAAGCTGTCTTCAAGGCGATTATACTTTTTACCTCCTTTTCCGATATAACCACCGGTATCGCCGGATTTTCGCTTATTGTTATAGGGATCATTTAATGACCGGCTAACATACCGATTATACAGCGGATTATTACGTTCATTATGCACTGCTTTCCGTATCTCCTCTTCAACATAATCTTCCAGGTTAATACAAAGGCCTACGTTCCAGCTGTAAAGCGCATTCAGTATGGCGTTGACCGCCTCGCCCATGAGATCATCTCCGTTAAAGGCCTGGGTGTCTGAAATAAATTTCCCATAGGGTTCAACCAACCCAAACTCTTTTGCAATTTCAAACGCCCGCGGCAGAAAAGCCTGTAACAGTTTTTCCTGGGCCGACATATCGCGGTCTTCAGCCATCATGTACCACAATTCAACCAAGCTTATTTCAGAACCGTTGCCGTTACCTTCATCCACAGCGCCTTTCACCGGATGGGCATAATCCCATAATTTTTGCATACTGCGTTGATGAGGAGTAAGGTCAGAGAGATAATCAGTATTTTCCTCTTCCAGTATTCCATAGCGTTTTGCTGCCAGATACAAGCTCCAATCTCCACCATCGAGAATCCTGCGCTTGAGCGCTTTAGCTGTCCTGTCTTCAGGCAAACGACTGAAATAGGCAACACTGGCAGCTTTCTCATCGGGATATTTACGCATGCCTTGCCAATGCCGGACCCTTGCCTTTTGTTTTTCCTGATAGAACAGGATTTCAGGATAATCCGCGGTATTCATGGATTGGACAATCTGCTCTGCTTCTTCTTCGCTACGCGCACTCATGATCGTTGTTTTAAGACTGCGCAATATCAGCTCCCGTTTCTTGTCTTTGACAAGATGTTCGATTCTCTCTTGAGCAATTTTACTGATATGCTCATAAGAGATCATATCTATAACTTCCGGTGTTTGTGCCAGGCATATCTGCTTCCGCAACAATTGTATTGCTGCGGCATCCTGTTTCTTAACCAGCTGATTCCGCCGCATCTCTTTCAGCCTCGACAACCCCTGCAGCCGCGCCTCTTCAAAGCCGTTTATCTCAATACCATCCAATTCTTCTAAAGAAGATGCCAGAAGGATATCGCGGGGCAATTGTCTTAACTTCCTGGCTGTTTGCGCTTTCTGCATATATATGGCGAGTCTCTTTTCCCGCTCGATCTGCCTAAGGTTTGCAAGGTACTCATGAGACGCTGCGCGGCCTCCGTCCAGGTAATTCAGCACCGCTGCCTCGGCATAGTCTTTAAGCTCCTCGGCCAATGCCGGTTCAAGCCGTTTTATATTTTCCTTCGCGCTGTTAACCGCTACTATAAGCGCCCGGATGGCATCTGCCCTTCGGCCAATGGTTTTCTCTCCCCGAACGCGTATTTTCTCCGTCTTTAGCCTGTCGCTTAAAGTAAACAGCGCATGGATTGCTTGAGGGTATTTTTTTTCTCGCGCCAGCGCTACCGCCTGATGGAACCTTGCCGATAACCTTACCAGGTGTATTCTCTGATAATCGGCGGAATTTTGCCTCAATTGCCGCCTGATATCGCCTTGTCGCAGATCTATTTCAACCAACATCCGCCCATCTGTTCCGTATATCCGCCTTCCGTCTTGATAGGAAAGATAGCGCACCTTTGCCAACTGTTTGTCGATGAACAATAATTCAACTCGCGCATCGTCAAAATGTTCTGCTGTCACACTGTAGCTGCCGAACCAAAATCTTCCCTCTCGATTGGTGTTGACCCCGCGCACGATAAACGCTTCACCTTGCACCAGTTTAAGCAGCTTTTCATCCCATTTGTCAAAAATACAAAGCAATTCTCCGGCAGTGGATTCTTCAGCGCTGCCCGTCTTTCTTACGGCAAATAGCTGATAGTTCCGTTTTCCCGCAATTCCGGTACATAGATAGAGCCGCCTTGCGCCGCCGGCATTAACCGTGCGAATATCTCCTTTTTCCTGTTTTTCCCGCAGGAGACGGTTTGCGCTGCTTTGTGGTATTCCGGTTATTCTTGAGATCTGCTTGCTTTTCTTACCTGGATTACTTTTAATAGCCTTCAAAATAAGCTCTTCACGACTAAGACTCCCGCAATCGCCAGTAAATATCCTGACAGCATGACTGCTGTCCACGTGGCGATGGATCAAACCCAGCTTATGCATGGCCTTTAATAATTGGCGGCCACCCCTTTCTTTTATCCCGGAGATCCTGAATATCTCTCCCTGAAGCAAACCATCAAGCCTATAGACTACCCGCACAATCTTAAGCATCCTTGCAATCTGAAGCCTGTCTTTCGACTGCGAATTCAAGTTTACTATTCTCAATAGGAACTCCAGATACAACTCATCCGCGGTATGATAATACAGCTTCACCGCTGACTGTAGCAGCAGGCACAGGTATTGGTGGGCCTGCGCAGCCGGAAATTTGAATATTGTTTTAAAATCAAATGAAGTTTCAGCCCTGGGCTTTAGAAAAATAGCTTTGGCATAAGAATTCTTTTTCTCTATCGTTATGCTGCCAGATCCTTCCAAATCTGAAAGGTAACGCCGGCAACTGCCGGCAGGAATACCGGTATATTGTATCAAATGCTCGGGTATCATACTTCCGTAGCGTCCCAGTGTTTCCATTATCTTTTTATATGCGTTTTCCTTATCAAATAGAGAATCGAAGAAATATTTCCGTCTTCCGAAATAGAATTTCATGAAGAAATCATCAGCTAATCCATCGGGGCAGCCATGGCCGACTAACAACTTCCTAAAATAAGATTCTCTTCCTGTCCCTATTTCCGGGCCGCAAGAATGGCAATCTCTGCTTAAGCCGTTTAGCGCATCTATAGTTTCAGCATAACCAATTCTTTCCTGCTGAAGCGGTGAGGCGCAGGATTTATCTGAATTGGTGGTAGCGAGGCCGGAGGCAAAAAACCCAGATAATTGATCTATGTTTATGAAATGATTAGAACCGTGATAATATTTAATATTATTCAACTCCCCGGCTGAAACTATCATCTCCAGATTGCTAATCTCTGCCATATATGCTTGAATATACTCTTCCAAGATTGGTATTATATCTTCTTCGGATCCATGATTAATTACTATATCTATTGGGCCGATGCGATTAACCAAGACATCTAGGATTGCCAATACTATGCCGCTATCTATTCCAACACGATGAGACATATTCCTGAAACTATCTAAAGCCGCCTTTATTTGCTCTATAGTTTCATCGAGCTTTTTCCTTCCTTCTTCATTAAACTGTGTCTTTGCCAATGCGAAATCATGATGCAGGATTTCATTAAATCTCTTCAAGTTATCCATAAGCTCATTGATAATAGTCTTTTGCTCTTGAGCCGCCATTGCCCAGCGCCGCATAACTTCATAAGTTAGCAGCATAAGACTTTCCCAGCGCTTGAGAAGTTTTTGCGACTCCTCAATGAAATTTTTCTCTTCTATAGGATCACTTTTTCTGATCTCATCTTTGATTATGGCATATTTATTTATAAGCATTGAAAAAGCATGATCCCAGGCAGACGGAATAGAAGATACATCGGATATTCCGCTGTCCCTGCCTGACAATTCGTCTAAGAAGCCTGTTAAATTCCGTTCAGAAGTAACTGCGGGAGTGTCACGAATCAGCCTCACCCAATCGTCCCCTAATCTTTCATTCTCATAATCTTTAATCTCGCTCAAGCGTCTTAGCTGTTCATCGCTAAACCTTAAGTAAAGTGGGCCTTCTCTAAAGAAATTGGCAATATGCTGCGCATAAGGTAATTCTGAAATAATTAGGGATTCCCGATCATGGTCCCAAAAGAATATTTTCTGTTTTTCTTTTCTTAAATACTCTGATTTTGCAAACACAGTCATCAATGCTTCTCCGGAACTATTGCGAAATGCCGCCAGCGGCGAGGCACAGTTAGAACGCAAAGGAGAACCGCTTACTGCTCCATTTATGGTTTGATCTTTACGATAAAGTATATAGATTGACCACAATATTAGATACGCGGCTTGCCACTCTCTTACAGTCTCTTTCAAGACCCCCTTATTCGCCTCTAATAAAGGACGATAATTCTCCTCAAAATCTTTTATCCCTCTATAAAATCCCTGCGGAAGCCATCTGCCGAAAATATGGTAAATAGCAAATTGCCTGGAGTCATCATTGAGTAATATCAACTGCTCCAAAGTAAAATCTTCCCCGGCTGTCGCAGGCCGCATATATTTATATTTAAGCGTCCTTCGCGCAAGCGCTATTTTCTGCTCATCGTTTAGATTTTCTATTTTCTTGCGCATCAAAGTCAACGGCTCATAATCGATGGTTAAGAATATCCGTATCGCCGCCTGCATTTGTCTTAGCCATTTTGGTTCATAATACAATTTCTTAAGAAGCTTCTGTATTCCCTCTCCTCTAAGCAAGATTTTAACTCGCTTACCAGAGGTCAAAGGCCGGTTTACCACTAACGGCGAGGAGACTGACAGCTCATCACTTCTCTTATCTTTCTCAACTCTTATTAAAACAGATGTTCTTACCCTATTGGAATAGTAGCGAAAATCTGCGGACTCAAGCATGAGCAAACCTGCTGAATTATATAATCTCTCTGGCGGATGCTCATCAAAAGGGTCCTGGATTACAATGATTCCATTTCCGTTCAGGAATAAGGACATATTCCGCAGAACTGCGATTTTATCCTGCTTGCTGGTTGAATAAGTATCTGAACCATCGCCAGAGTCTAATCTCCCGAATAGAAAGATCGCGATCACCAAGTCGTATTTGCTATTTGCGATTCGCGCGGGAAACGAGTCAATATCCAATATATTTGCTTTATATATTTTTGCTTCTAAATCGGCGGATAAAATATCAATGGCCTCGGCTTCAATACCCCATGATTGCAAATTCTTTAACAATTTATCGTGATACGAGCCGACTTCCAAAGCGCGAATCCCCGGCCTTGAGCCCAGCCATTTACTGATTGCCCGGTATACCGGGATAAGCTTCATATTCCAGAATTCCGGAAATCTGCTGAATCTTTCGGCGTTCAGCAATATCTCTCTATCAGAATTAAGTCTCACCAATTGAAGGCTAGCATCTGCGTTATTCCTAAGGAGGTTCGCATTTTTGTCCAGCGGCGAGGCGACTATAACGCCGCTGGTAGAAATAACAGACAGGTCCTTTTCCGGAGCAATAAATATATACCGCGCTGTTTCCCTGCCGAGGTATCCAAACAGAGACAAATCATAGGTTTTGCCTATTTCGCCAAATATTTTCATTAAAATATCAAAACTATCTTCTGTAAAATATATGCCGCCTTTAGCCTGAACAGGTTTCTTTTCTTTTGGTAAAATATTTTTTTCTCTTAGAGAGCCGTCCTGCAGGCAATAAAATAATTCCTGCCCTCCAGTTAAGAAGTTGCCGTAGATGCACTTTTCGTAAAAATGCCCCTTAACACAAGGATGATAATCTTTGCAATAATAGTACCTGTCCTTATATATTGAGCAAGCCGTTGCCAGACTAAGTCCATCTTCTTTGCTATAATCGAATATTACCTGTAAATAAGCGCAGCATACGGTAATATGTTTACGCCAATACCGTGCATCCCTTGAGCCATCCTCATCCGCATATTCAATAAGGTAGAACCATTTACCCAGCGGCCGGGCGTTGGCGCTTTCACAAAAAGAAGTAAAACAACAGGCACCATCCAGGCATTTTCTCCTTTGCTTGTAAAAGGACGCAGGGTTAAATTTCAAGGCTATCGCGTTAGCTTCTTCTTCAAAGACCAGCGGAGAGGCACAGCAATCCAGCAGGGACGTTTCTATAGCCAAAGCAGGACCGTTTCTGAAGCCAATCGGGAAAGTGTCCCCTTGCGGCGCCTGCGCCGTAGGCGCATCAGCCTGCGGCTGAAGCGGCGAGGCGCCATCACGATTTTGAAGGTCGCGAATATCATAAGCTATGGTAATCTCTGCGTCTGGGCTTAAATTCAAATCTCTGGCATATATAACCGGGGATGCGGCAGGAATATTTGAAGGGGAATTTTGAAGGGTTTGTGCCTTGTCTTCGGGGGGAGATCTGCCTTTACCCGGAAGCCGCTTTCTTAAGTTTACAACCCCTCCATACGGATAATCTCTGTACCGAAGGGAATTTATTTCTTCCCAGGTTAAATTCTTGCTTCGTTCGGCAGGATCTAACCTTAGCTGTTTAATAAAAGCGGCGAATATATTCATTTTTTGCGACCAGGCCTTTTTTGACTTTGTATATTGCAATCCTGAAGCCTCCATTATAATATCCGGATTGGGTATTTTTGCGCTGTGATGCTTATCATCAGTGGCTAAATAACCTCCAACTGGAATTTGAGAAGCTATCCTATTGAGAAACTTCAAATACTCTTTAGCAATATCAAATCCGGCTTTTTGATAGTAAATATCCACGCTATTATGGATTACTTTCCTTAACGATTTGGGATAATTGCGGGTATCGGCAATATCGGCGTGGATATAAAAAATCCTGTATGTTTTCGGCCCATTACCTTTATAGACCCAGTCTAATTCGATCAAAATATCATCCGAGTCAAGCTTATACAGTTTTACGTTTTCCCCTCCCCATGAGTTAAATTTATTTACTCCTAAACATTTTAACTCTAAAATAAGCTTATGTTCGATGCAGAGAAGTCTGTTCCTGGAAGATAGCGCGTAACCGTTAATAAACTTGGATGCCGAATACCCGCTCCAAGTATTTTGTAAACTATCCCAATCGGCTAATGCGGATTCTAACGCATTGAAATCAACTTTTGTTTTATCCACAAAATAAGCCTCAACAGCGTTTGTTGAAAGCAGGAATCTGGATACTGACGGCCCTGCGCCTGCGTTTATAGCAACCAAATCTTTATCAAAAGGATTGGCTACTTCTTTCATCGCCATATCAAAGCCGACATAAAAATGATGCAGCAACCCGGATTCTATGGGCCTCATATCAATCCCCAGCTCATTGCATACTTCTGCCAGATAAGCTCCGCTATCAGAGTTAAAAAAGTCTTTTCTGCCGTTTCTCTCTAAGGCAAATTTGAACAGGTCTTTATAGAGAGAGTTTTCGGCCAGCGGTGAAAGACTTCGGCTTTCCTCCAAGGGAGAACCGGCAAACGCTACTATGTCGGTTTCATGCAGTCCGGACCGGACTATCTTAAGAAACAATTCCGATTCGTGAATCAAGTGCACGATTAAGTCGCAGCCGTCCAGGTAGTTTTTGCTAAAACCGGATTCTATGTCAGTCGTAATAATGAGAGAGGCCCTTCGGGGTAGGTTTATAGCGGGATTCCTGAAGGCGGTTCCGGCTCCGGGAGGAGCGTTGGGATAATATCCCCTGGCAATTCCCAATATAAGATTAATTTTTTCATCCAATGTTGCGCCAAAATCTTTCGGCAGAAACAGGTTCAACGCATCCCCTATTTTAACAATGCCTGCTGCTATCTTTATGTTTAACTTCCCTGGATAGTGAAGCCTGATATAATCATGCAAATCAAGAGGTATGCCAATGGGATAAACGGGGATCTTATTCATTAACGGAGAGGAGCTGTTTTCCGGATAGTCTTCCTCTTCAGCCCCATTATCATATAAATGAAGCCCTTCTTCTCCAATCTCGTTAAGCCTCTCTTGCAGCATCTTCCTGAATAAAGCCTTTGCAGCGGCCTCTACTTCCTGCTGGCGGAGATTACTCCATACCCTGTTAGCGCCGGAGATGGCTTCCAGCACAGCTTCAAACAGTGTTTCATCAAGCCTGCATTCTTCAAATATCTGCACAGAAAACCTGATTTCGTAAGATGATTTTGAGCGGAATATAACGCGATCCACCACAATATTGGTATATCTTGAGGCAAAATCTGTCTCCGGGAATAGGCGCGTTATTTCGCTGGGCCCGCACATCCAAGACGGATTAGCAGACCGGTAAGTCTTTACGAAGAAACGGGTAACAGTAAACCGGCATACAACTTCACTGCCATCAGGGTTTGTTCCCCCATAGGTAATATCCCTTAATAAATCTATAGTCTGATCCAGCCGCCGCTTGCGGCCATAAATAATCGGCGAGGAGACGGCTATGGACATTTTATCTTTTTGGACAGATTCCGCCAGGAATTCCGATCTTGAGATTATCCGGAAAACCGTATCTGGCCCCGGGGCTTCACCCTTATTTGGAATGCCGCCAGAAAGCATAAAACCATTTTTTCTCAAATCCTGCACTAATTCATCCGTAAAAACAGCTGTCAGGTTATTAGCGGGACCGCCCCATCTCAAAGTAATAAGCGGATCAAACGGCTTGGCAAGCATTATCTTTTTCTCCTGAAGCTTACTTGATCTAATTAAAGGGCTAAATTGGGACACCTTGGCCAGGCTCCCGCCGCGCCAAGACAGATAAATAAAATTATCAATCTGCATATCCCAGGACCAGATATGATTCAGATATACTGCGACAGAAATATCGCCGTTCCGTTTCAGGACCCTGGAAATCTTCCCGCGATTATCCGGATCTGACCAGGCATCTAACGGGAGATTATCAATCGCCGCAAGCATACCGATAATTGATATTTTCGGGTCGGGACTCAAAAATCCATTGGATTCTAATTCGTTTAATAAATCCCTGATCTTCCTGATGAAACCTCTGGGATACCACTGAAGATTTTGGAAAATAAACTCTACCATTTCCCGGGGATCTAAATGGCCAGGCACCTCTATCGCATAAGCGGTATGGTATCCCGGATTTCTGGAAACCATCCATGTCGGCCGGTTAATCTCCGGATTAACTTTTGCCCTTAGAATATAGCTGTAACCACACCGGCCTTTCAGGGGAAAAATCTCTTCTTTTATTTTATTGAGCGCATGTTCTAATGCGGTCCCTTCGGCCAGCGGCGAGGCGCTGTAATCTTCAGAATCCGGATGGGCTATCGTCGGGCTGCCGCTTTGTGAATCTGCCATCCTCAAGAATCGTGATTGCTCTGAAAACCTGGTTTTTAAGGCATCTATTTCCTTAAACATAAATTCCACGAACTTTTCTTCCAGGCCATGCCTGACAATATAGCCGCGTATCTCTTGGGCTAACTTAAGGCAAAAATCCTCGCGGGAACTTAAAATTTCCAATCCATGGTACTCCAGTTCAAAAAGAACAAAGAAAATGCCCCTTAATCTTTCTCCGGAGATTTCTTCTTTCGGCAATAATTCAAAAGTCGATAAAAGGATATCCAGCCCGGTAACCGGACGCAGCCAGACCTGGTTCAAGGGGAACTCGATAATGTGCCCGGGGACCCCTTTCCTGTTCCCTAAATAAGTTATCCCGTGTAATTTAGAGGCTAAATAGGCGGCAAAATGTTCATCCAGGGCATCTCCTTCCTTCCCTTTAGGAGCTGTTGCCAATAACCTGACGTCAGCGTCACTATAACAAGTTACGCCCGCCCCACGGCAGCCTAAAGTACTCACAAGCAAGAAGGAATAATCTTCAATCCCGTACCCGGAGAAAATATCATGGATATTATTATGCAAAAGCCATTTCCTGATCTCTTCGGAGACTGCTTTCTTTTCTTTTAAAGACATGAACCTGTATCCGGATTCCTTAGCCAGCCCTGATTGGACCTGCTCTATTTCCCCGGGGCTTAATTCAGCCGTATTTTCATTCTTAACCGCATAATGGAAAGCATCCAATAGTCCCGACTCGGCGGCAATCTGGCGGATATTCTCAAATATAAACGGACAATCATCCTGCTGGAAGAATTCCGATTGCTCAAATCTGTATGATATATCGCTTTTCTTCAGCTCACTTTGGATTATCCATTTCCTGGCCGTTGTATAAATATCCGCTAAAGAAAAGGGATAAATTGAAGTATCTATTACATAAGCGGAATCTTCACGGTCCAAATCAATAGTATAACGATAAAATTTACTTAAGAGTCCGGCCTGCCATATTTCCAGGTGATAATCTTTGATGCGTTCAAGCCTTTCAATTTCATCGCACTCCAGGAAAATTTTTATATCCGCCTCTAAAACAGGGGTTTGGTCGAAATAAGCCCCGAAATAACCCTTTGAAGCATAAGTTGAATGGATAACGATGATATCAAAATCGCTCTTCAGCTTATCGATAACTCTCCGCGTAGCCATAACTTCAAACCTTGCTGCTTCCGGAATCCCCAATTCCTCAAGAAGCCCGGTAAATTTGCTGCTTCCGGGAGAATACCATAGCGCATTATAACAGGATAAAACATCCTTGAGGTCTTCTATGAATTCCGCGTTATCTGCGCCGGGCCTGCAAGTTATTCTTAAAACTATCTTGTCGCCTTGAGCAATTCTCCAACGGATATCTTTTGTTATCTTTGATATCGCCAGATCAGGGGCCAACTCCTGCCCAGTTGCCGGTATTTTATTTAAATAGACCGGGATGACATTGTCCCGCAGGCCATATAGGGCCGAGTAAACACCCAGCCATTTATTCCTGACAGGCCCTATATATCTTTTAATCCGCAGCAATCCATCATTTATCTCTTGGCGTTCAAAATCCTTTAAGCTGATTTCTTTAGTTACCAGTAAACTCCTTAATAAAGAACGGTATTTTGGCCTCAAATTGCGGGGTATAGGATTATGATTAGCATGCTCTCCTTGCTTTAGCGGCGAGGAGGCAGGATTAGAAACGGTTAATGCCTCTTTAACAAAATGATTCATCAGGACCGTGCCTTGCACATAATATGCGGTCGCCCACAAGCCGATTGAGCCGTCTTCTTCGGTACGATAGATGATCCAGGAGGCCAGGCAGGTAGCGGCGTAGAGAAGCGCCCGGATACGAAAATGCGGATCATCCCTCTCCAATAACGCGGTTACCCCGGTTTCATCAAAAATACGCAGCAGTTCATTCCCCAGATGTTCTAACAAAATAAGCTTATCATGGGGAAATGTCAATCCAACTTCAGCGATAGAACCTCCCTTATGCGGGCGTACCTGCATCTCAAACTGCTTCCTGTAGATTAAAATCTCCCGTGCTAACAGGCAAAGCGTATAGATACGCGAATAATCATATACGGCATCTCCGAATTTCTCTCCCCGCGGGTCGATGTATTTAAATTCTCCGGGGTATTCTTTATTTACAAGGATATTACGTAAAAGTAAATCGTTGTGCACCCGGTAGAATCTGGAAGGGTTTAGCTTCAGGAACAGGCTGGGGTATTTTTCCAAGAGAAGTTCCGCCAGGCTGTCGAAATTATCATATTCTTGCCCGTTAACTATGATCTTTTCAGCCTTCATAACCGCTTCCAGCTCCGGACAGGCATTGGCCAGGAATTTATCTTTCCGCTTCAGGTATTTTTCTATGCTGTTTTTGCGCAAGAAATCCGGGTCGCGATTATCCCTTAATTCATACCGGCAAAAACCCAGGAAATGCTTCCGGGCTATGTTTTCAAAGATTCTAAGCAGATCTTTTGTCCTGAATCCTTCCGAAATTATTGCCTCCGCCAAATCCAGGCCCCACTGCTTTGTGCGGTAGCTGACACCAAGGCCGCTCTCATCAATGACTTCAAACTCCGGGAGCAGCTCCTTAAAGCGCTCCGGCATGGAAATAAAGCTTTCGATTTCAGCCTTAAGTTTATTCGCCGCTTCTTCCTGCTGCCTTAACGATAAATGCGTATCTACCTTCTTGACAAACCAGCCTCCTTTAAGCAGGTTCGTATTAAATGTCCCTCCATGAATAATTACCCCGGTTTCGCCTGCGGCTTCCTTGCAAATATCCGGTCTGCCCATCCCCAGCGGGATCGATCTCCAGGGCTCAAAATCCAGGAAAGAAAACGGCCAATTAGGCGGCATGGTTATGTGCTCTCTTAAGGAAAATGGCTGTTCAGGCGCCAAGGCTTTAGAAAGTTCCTTAAAATTATTAAAAAGGGCCTCCTGCAATTCCCTAAATGAACTAAAGCTATAAAGATCTATATCCTGCGCCCATGGCGGCATCTGCCAGCAGCCGTATTTTCTATAGATATAATACATCGCCGATTCGCCGAACAAGGCGGTCTTGAAACGGAACTGTATCTTAATGGGCAGCTCTCCGAATATCTTATGGTTAAGCCAGCCGTGAATATACATATTCAATGCTTCGAATCCGGGAGTACGGCTTTCTTTTCTTATGATGGTCAGCCTTGTGTCCGGTTCAAGGCCAAGGGCTTCGGCGGCTTCGTTTGAATAATAAGTGAGCGCATCGGCCATTTGCCGCTTATTCATCCCCGTATCATCTATGATGAAATTGAACCCGATCAGGTCATCAAGGAATTCGCTGGAAAGGCTGGAATGGATATCGGAGCCAAGGGCCGATATCCTGCCCATCAATTCTGATACGCTTAAATCCAGGCTGCTTAAAGAATCGTAATATTTATCCCTGCCTTCTGCCTGGGAAAGCATATTCGCCATTTTCAAAATAAGCCTGCCCCATTGCTTGATCCTGTAGAATGTTTCGGAATTAGCTGCGCTGCGCTTTATCCGGCTCAAGATAACCAGCAAACGATAAGCCACTTCCCCTAAATCCTCTCCTGATTCGTAATTATCTTCATCATAAAATAACTTCCAGACCTCATCTTTTCCTTCCCCGGAAACCTGCGAATTCCGGAAAACCGAACCAAAACTGTAGATTATGCCCTTATCCGGCTTGGACTCAAAACCAAACAATAAAGCAAGCGTCTCCAGGTATTGTAACGCCTCGCCGGTTATAACGCCTTTAGCCATATCTATCCTGGCTCCCTTGAATAATTCTTCAAGCGCCTCAAGCGATTCAAGCTGGCTGACAATGCTAAATATTTCCTTAGGCATATCAGTAAGACTTGAGAGAGGTTTTATGCAACTCGAAGCCGCTTCGCTTTCATAATCGTCCCGGAAGGAAATGTTTCTGGACCTGCGGGGTTTTCCTTTCAGCTTCTCTCCTAAATTACGGAATTCTTCTTCCAGGCTCCGGCGCAATGCCCCGTCTTTTAATGAAAACAAAACCTCTTTATATATATCTTCAATCCGCTTTTGCGCAGCGCCTTCATAGTGAAGCATAGTGACCAGGTGAGAACGCAGGGCCTCTTTATCAATGAACCTCTTGAAGGCATCCGCATAAAGAATATAAAGAGAGAGGATTTCTTTTTCCGATAAAAGGCCTCCCAGCCTATGCAATGAAAATGAGCAGGCCTTAAAATCATGGCTGCGGCCCCTGCGAGAAAGCCATCTCTTTGGACGCCATCTGATCCAAATGTAAAAATACAACCCGGTTGCCACCCCTGCCGCAATAAGGCCGAAGGATATCCCGGCTGCGATTGAAATACCCGTAAGCGGCGAGGCGGCGGGCATTTCCCCATTACCGCCGATCTTTTCAATTAAAGTATCCGGGAACATGCCAAAAACCAGGGCGAGCTGTTCGACAAGAGACAACTCCGCATACGTGGTATATTTTTTATATGGCGCCTGCGGTTGATAGGTAACCGCATAGACATCCGTAAGAGCAATCCCACCTTTACTGTTTATATCGTCTTCCGAGTAGCCTTTTTCCTTCATCAGCCTGCAAATTTCTGCGCTCAAATTAATCCGCTCTGTCTTCGATAAAATCCTGGGTTCCCTGGTATGATCCGGCCTTTTCTTACTGCCGGTAGCTTCTCCGGCTTTTATCATAACTGAAGCTATCTCTTCCAATACCAACTGTTCCGGGCTTAAAGAAACCGGCTCTACCGGTTGTTCCTCTATCTGGATTTTATCTCCCTCTTCAAAGCCATAAACTATCAGTGAATTCGGCTTATATTTTTTATAGAAACTTAATATAATACGGGCAGTCTCCAAGACGCCTCTTGAAAGGAGCGCCTTCTTGTAATATTCATGCCCCAGGTTGAGTTTAAGGACAAGGCTCCTGGTTAAACTTTCCCGCTGTTTCGGGGTTATGTCCAGATTTTTGCCGTTTAACAGTCCTGCTTCCTCCGGCCCCAGGTGCAATTCAACCGGCAAGAACTTGGGCTCAATATGCCCAAACAATATGTGCCCCAACAAGATGTCTGACGGGCACGTATAATCTAACGCGTATGCAATATAATCCTGCGCGGATTTCACGGCATTAACTGGTTGAGCCAGCGGCGAAGCGCTCCCACCCAATAGGGACGTTTCTGGAGCCAAAGCAGGGACGTTTCTGGAGCCAATCGGGAAAGTGTCCCCACTGCTGAATGCCTGCGGCGCCAGCGGCGAGGCAGAGGTTTCTTGCCGGAGCCGGCAATCGGTAAAACATTGGTAATCGCTTATAAAATTAACCTCAATAAGCGGTTTCTCCGGGTTAATCTTTTGAGCTAAAACCAGATTATTGTCTTTACTGATTCTGTAATTGCCAATTTCACACACTTCAAAAACCTTATCTTCATATTCATCCGCGCTTCCATAAAAGAGCTTTTTATATTCCGACAGCATATCGAAACCGGTGTTTAAATCAAAACCCAGCCTGTGCTCTACAATAATACTCCGCAGATGTTCATTGATATTAGCCGGCTCCGAGAAAGCGAGCAAAACGTTAAAGACAGCCGGCTCTCCAAGCTGATATTTCTTAACGGCTATGCTCCTGATAGCAGATTGCACGCAAACCATCAGGTTATATCCGAATACAAGGTAATGCCTTCCCGCAAAGAAGCCCCTGTTTTGGTCAAATTCCCGCTGCCTCAACCAGCCCATAAACCCGGCCGCGCAAACGCCGGTTATGGTATTGGCTTCGCCTACCTCTAAAACATTCGCAAAATTACGGGATAAACTTCTTGCCGCGTTTATCTTCTTTATTCCGCCTCTTCTTCTCAACAGGCTGTCTAGATGCACTCCCATGACCCGGTATTCAGAAAAATCCCGGTAATTAAAACCGGAGTTCAGGGCTTGATGCAGCGGCGAAGCACACTGCCTTCTTGCTACCCATGCGGCGCATCCGTTAAAAGATACTCTCTCCTCTACATAAAAACCATACTTTCCCTCAATAGTGTCCATATCGCGGCACATGCTTGCATATTTATCTTTTTCGTCAATCCTATAACCGGCCCCGATAAAAAGCGCTGCCTTCGGCAAATATGGGATAAGCTTCATACTATGGGTATTATTAACCGAATATTCCCCCCAGCTGCCGATATTGGAAACAATGGCGGCCTCTTTCTCTCCCCCGGCAGGGCTAATCCGCCTTGCTATCTGATCGTGGTCTTTCAGGTCAGCTTTATACATTAAACGGTAGCCGGCGCCTTCCTTAAAACCGTTATTTTCCATCTGCCGCCTGGCGACATCCAGCAATGTGCCGTCAAGCTCAATTAAATCAACGCTGGAACCCAGTTTAAGCGCGGCTAAAGATAATTCCCCCCTGCCGGCGCCGCAATCCAAGACATGCATATCCTTAATCCTATGGATTATGGCAAAAAGCGCCAGGGATGTATAGGTGGGAAAATAGTAAAACATTTTGTTGAAGCTGATATTAATCAAGCGCACACAATTATCCTTCAGCAAGCTTCTCAAGTCATCATCCAGGAATTTAGAATAAATTCTTTCCTCAATGAATAACAGGTTCGCAAACCTGATAAAACCGCAATAATAATGGCCCCCGCACCCCTCCTTGACCGACACCCACTCCCTTTGGTAGGATTCCGGGCCATATTGATAGTTTTGAGTGGCAACATAGGTATCGAACCTTAAACTCTGCAGCCTGACGGTAATCAGTTTGCTGGTTTCTTCACATTCTTTCTGGCATAGTCTAAGCGGCGAGGCAGATCCCTTAATAGACAACTCCTTCTGCCATCCTGCGATTATCGAACTTTCCCATTCCCTTGCCCTTCTTCCATAATAAAAATTCCCGCAGGCGAATAAGCCGCGCGCTTTAATTATCCCGGTTTCCCATATGACCCTGGGGATACCGCACTGTTTAGGCAATGAGCTGTAAGGACAAAGCCTGGCTTGCGCAGGTTTAATTATAACGCCCCTGTTTACGGTTCGGAGCAGTGAAATATCGCTGTGGCTGCCTGTTGATAAATTCAGGCCGCACCCGCTATAGCCTTTTGACCCAAGATCCCCGCCGCATTTTATGGCCTCTTCAACAGATAAACCCATACCGTTATCCGCGACAATAATCGAGGTGTATTTCTCTCCGTCAAATTCCTTTTCCTGTTTGACTACCAGGGCTATGCCTTTTTTTACATGCTGAAAGATATTGTCAAGAATATGCCACATGAATTTCGCTTCCCTTTTATCCCTGAAGCTGAAATCAGGATAAACTTCGGCTATAGTTAAGCGGCTTATGAGCCTGCGGTAACTCAAACCCTCTATAAATTTATCCGGCTTAAGATTTGGGCCGTAGACAATGATAGCCTGCGCATTCTCCCTTTGTCCGATCTCCCTGTATAATCTCAAGAATGCATCCCCGTCAAAAGAAGGCGCCGACAAGATATTGTCAGCCATTACCGCTAACCTATCTACCGCCATCCTGCCTAAACCGTCATAATTAATAACCTCATCCGGGAGGAATTCTTCTCCGGGCACCATAATCCTGCCGGCTAATTTTATAACCCCCCATATCAGCGCCGGTAAAAATAAAATTACCGTAATAGGCGTAAAAATCGCGCCGACAAGCAGTATAACGCCGTAATATCCGGCCCCCCTGGATAAGAGAAATATGCTCCCGAACAATCCCGATACGAATATTAGCATTGATAAAGCAATGGCTGCCGCATAAACAACATCAAAATCCGCCCGCTTGAGCGCCCCGAGGAGACTATTTCCTCTTCTTAACGGTGAAGAGCTTCCATTTTTCTTAGTTTTCAATGAAATTTCCGCTTCTTTCTTCACAGGTAAAAACAATGCTTCTTTAGCAGCCAAATCCTCTAAATTCGTAAAATGGCTGGGTCTATGGTAGCGCGCAATATTCTCCAATTCACCCGCTGCCATAATCAATTCAAGATTTCCGGCTTCTGCCATATACTCTTGAATACTCTTCTTTAGCCTTGGCATTCTCTCTTTCTCACCCCTTATTGCCATTAGTACTGCCAGGATCGCATTCCCCAATACATCTTCTATGGCAAGAATTATATCTCTGGGCCCTTTATCCACAGGCAAAGCGTATAAGGCCGATTCTATCTCTATCATAATATCTTCTAAAGCAGCCAACTGCCGGAGCGAAAAATTCGATTTAAGTTGATTAAAAGCTTCTATCAGGCGATTATTCAATGTTCTTAAAGAATGGATAAAGTTATTAATACAAGGGCTCTCCTTGTCTTGCCTTGCTTTAACCGGCGAGGAAATCAGTTCAACCTTTGTCAAATACGGCTTGAACCCGCCTATCTTCTCCAGCATATCCTCCATCTGCATGCGCATATTTTGGAGCCCAACGCGTAAACTCGGATAGGCATAAAGCGCATCCCGCATCCTCTCCACGGAAACAAGATATTCCCGGACTCTCTGCTCCAGGCTCCTTATCTCAACCGATACTTTTTCTTTGGGGCCAGGCCACTCTGCCCAATATCTTTCATCGGCCTTACGAAAATCAATCTCTAAAGACTCAAACTTTTCAATAATCTTCCGGATATCGGCATTGATAAGGGAATGGAGTTCGGTGATATTACATTCAATCTCCCTGGCTGTTTCTAAAACTCCTTCTTTTTCTTCTTTTGTATCCGGCAATTTCGGCAACTCCCTCAAGAATTCCGCGCCTTTCTTCAGCACGTCGGAGAAAGAAGGAAAACCCATGATATCCGGCTTGCAATTTTCCCGCAAGAATTCAAGTAACCGGCCGGTATTTTCATCAATTATGAAGCTATGCGGCAGGGCGATTGAAGTGACGGAAGGCAAATCACCCTCTCCTGTTATCCCTATGGGCAAATCCCTTATCAGGATGCCTTTTAATTCCCTGCTTCTTTGGCGATGCTCCATATATTGCCCCAGTGGGATACTCTCTATGCCCTCGTCAGCCGTATTTATCCTTTTTTCAGCCAAAGCAGCCAGGGGAAGAGGGTCAAGCCCAAGGGCAATGATAAAAAGCGGGACCCGCTGATATTTACGGTAGCAATCCAGGGACAACCGGGAGATCTCCCTTAATTCCAGCGCGATCTCATCTAAAGAAGCGGTATCCGCATCGCTGCCAAGGATAATATTTATGCTAAGCGATATCCCCAGGCCAAGGACCCTCTTAATAAGGCCTTGCGTTGCCCTGGCATATTTATCTCCGTACCGCGCCTTGCCCAGGTGCTCTGCCTTGGAGGGGATAAATGTTTCGACCCCCACCTTTACTATCTTGAACCCGGCTTCCGCCATTAACTTCAGCAGATCCTCATCCGCGGGAGAAACAACCCTGAATTGGCAAATAAAGGATATTCTTTCGTTCAATGCCGATTTCTTTAATTCAGCGCATAATCTTTCTATCCATCCCCTATCCTGGATGAATACATCATCGGCAAACTCTATTTTTCTTACTCCCTGCTCGCTGGCCTGTTGGCAGATTTGCGCCACCTTTTCAGGGCTAAGCCTGCGTCCGCCGCTATATGGGATCTGTATCGCGCAAAACCCGCATTTCCCCGGGCAGCCGCGCTGGGCATACAGGGAAACGGATTTAAACCCCGCCTTTTTAAAGATATCCCAGGGATAACCTATCAGCTTGTCCAATTCCCCTGAAAGCGGACGGCAATGAAGATATTGCCAAAGCTTTTTCCCTGCGCCCTCCCTTGCCGCCCCCTGTCTTCTGATCAAAACCTCTCCATTTTCCTTCTTCAGGAAGACTCCCTCAAGAGGGACAGTAATCAGCGCTTTTTCTCCGCCTTCAACGATTTCCCGCGTAAAAACAGTGTTGATTATATTATCTGCCTGCGTTTCCGTAATAGGGCTTTTATAAAAATTACCTCCCAGGGCCTTTTTCAGGTATCCGTCTTGAACACCGCTAAACTGATAAATGTCATTAAAAGGAACAACCATCCCCTCCGGAGAATCCTTCCTGCGTAAGTGCCTTAAAACCAGGGGCAGGGTTATCTCTGTTTCGCCTTCCAGGATTATGTCAATCGCAGGATGCTTTATCAGCTTTTCGGAATAAGGCCGAAGCCCCTGGCCTCCCAGCATGACCACGGCGCAAGGGTCAATGGATTTGACTTCTATGGCAGCCTGCAAAATAAAAGGTAAGGTATAATAAAGGGTTGATAAGCCGATAACATCGTATTTTTCTTTCTCGGCCTCCTCTAATAAATTTTCTTTACGGGTAACCAGTTCAACTTCAAACCCTTCCTCTTTTGCCAGCTGCAAAAGCGGCAGCAAGCCGGGTGAGTCCTGGCTGGGGGTAAAATCATACGGCAGGTAAAACAGGAATTTCCGCATCAACCCCCCGGAAGGATGGACTGGCGAGGCGGCATTATTTTTCCCGATTTCTCCTCTCCACAACATTGAGTTATCGACACGCTTTGCCCCAAAATATTTATTGAGCCAGTGGAAAATCGGGTCGCTGCTGCTGGCAATAGTCCTGGCTTCAAATATCCAGCCGGGGAACTCTTTTTGCAGGAAAGAAACCAGGTTCTTGAAAGTAAGCGACATCAGCCCTTTCCCCCTTAAGCTGTCAATAATATCTTCGGAGCGCCCAAGGGAGATATCATGCAGATATACCAGGCCTTTATCAAAGAATACGCTCATCTCTAAAACAAATTCATAATCCTCTATTTCAATTTCCTGCTTCAGGATCCTGCTTAATCCGAATTTTATGCGCCAGATCCTGTCAATAAGTATCGCGTAATAAATGCCGTTTTCGGAATATTGTGCCAAGGCAACTGCGGCGAATTCTTTTAACCTGCCGGTAAGTGCAAGATTTAAAAACCACGTCCAATTAAGCATCCGCCTTGCCTGCCTGCGCGCATCCCCATCCACGCCTTGAAAAACATAAACAGAGGCCGCTTTACCATCTATTTCCTGAAACGCGTTCAGTAAATCCTGTATTGCCTCAACGCCTAAAACGGGCCAACTGCCGTTTCTTTGCGCCAATGGCGAGGAGGAGTGCAGGAGTTTCCTCCTTTCCTTCCAGACCTCCTGCCACTCTTTTCCCAAAAGCAGCGTAAAAATACGTATCCCAAATACCTCTACTAACCTTATCCTCCTGTAAAAAGTAGCTTCGCTTATTTTTTCATACTGCGGGACCAATTCATCAACTTCTTCTACCAGCCTGGCTTTTAGGTTTTCATATATCCCGTCTCCGCCCAGCTTATTGATAATTTCGGATTTAACAAGAAAAACAATCTCTTCCCTGTTTTTTTGCGGGTCCGGCTTGTTCGCGGCAATGCCGTAATTCTTCATCATCTTGCCCAGCGTTTCAGCCGGCATACCTAAATACCCGGCCGCCTTCCCCACATCCCCCTCTTGCGCCATCAAGGTACCCGAAATCGCAGCCTTATGAAACCTCTTTATTTTTAACTGATCTTCCCTCTTCTTGAAATATGGTTCTTCCCCTTCATTTTTTATCACCGGGGCGAATATTCCTATGCTCCTTATCCTCTTTTTAATATCTTCCCGGTAGGCCCGGCTGTTACGGAAAAGATGGACGTTGATGATGACGGGCCGAGACTGCGCGTCCAATATTTCTTTGTTATTGTAACGCAAAAGCTTAATATAGGCTTTGCTCCCGTTAATGACTTTTCCTTCTGCCGTAACCATAGCCAATTCGGGGATAACCAACCAGTAACCGCCGCAGGTAAATACCCCCGCCTTGGAAAATGCGCCTTCTACGATATAATCCCTCACCTGGGAACCGTCTTGCCTGCTCAAAACACTCTGGGTGACCTTTTTTACCGCCCTGAAAATATCGCCTTTTGTAAAATCCTCTTGCCGGTAATCTCCGGCGGGCAACTCGTACAAGACAACCGCTTTCTTAAGGCGCCCGTATTTGGTCCTTGCCGCTGCTATAAAAACCTCCCCATTGCTGTTTCTGCGTATATCTATCACATCGACTAATCCGTACGCGTCAGACGGCCCGAAATCCAGAGCAGTAGGCTCAAAAAGAAAGAGGTGGCCGTCTTTATCTAAAGAGCAGTCGCGCACTTCGTATTCGCCGCTTAAACCAAGATAATCATCCCTGGACAATTCAACAAAGCTTTTGATGAATTTTAACTCGCCTTCCGCCGGCTTATGCCGGATCTTTACGAAAATCTGGTCCAAACCGCTCCTTTCAAGGCTAGTGCACCTGTGGGTAACTCCGCCGCAGACAAAAATCACCACCTTTTCATCCGCGTGCTTATGGAATCTGGCGTTAGCCGTACGCTCTTTGTCCTGAAGCCCTAACCTCCCCCTTCCGCCTCCCTTGTTCAATCCCCCCGCCTTACCTAAATATCCGGTAGTATAAGCGTTCTTTAACCCGGAGAATATTTTATTTTCCAGCCTCCCCCGGTGCACGCCTATAACCTCCCCCGTATCAGCGTTAACTATCGGGAAGAATTCAAAGGCCGAAGAATCCCGCAAAAAGAATATTCTTACCGGAAAACCGGCGTTCATCTCTAACTCATATTCCGCGTCCTGCCCGTAATTCTCAAACTTTGTAATATAAATGCCCCTTATTATTAAATGCCCGCCTTTGAATTTCAGGTTCCCTTTTACCAGGAAATGCCCCTTTGCCTTGCGTTCTCCATAACCATCAAATTCAGCCAAAGTCACCTTCCGGCTGGAAGCTCCTTCGCCGAACGAATCAGCGAGAATAAGCCCCCAAATGTGCCTGCGTAAAGCTGCCTCTTCCTGTTTTACCCCTCCTGATTCTTCCTTACGGATCAGTTTATGCAGCGTGATTAACCCTGCTTCCCTGTTATCCCGCAGTATGCCTTCAAGCAAATATTCAGCCGCCCCCTCGTTACCGCAGGCGGTAAAATCGCGCAGGTCCTTCTTGAGCAGGTTGAACCTTTCAAATACACTAAGCTCACCTGTACCATATCCGGAAAGCGGCGAGGCGCCTTTCTTTTTGCCGGTTTTCGAATTCACGAACTTCCGCAGGGCAGGCATCCGCCTGTTTTCGGCTATTTCTTCAAATAAATCAAGGGTGCGCTTAAACATGATATCCGTCATTCTTTCCAGCATCCAATACGCCCGGGATAATTCAAACGCGACGATCTTTATCCTCTTTGCGTAATCATTCCAGCTTTCGCGTATTTTTTCATAGTCATCTATGGAGAGCTCGACATAGCCCAGCAGCCTTTCGTTTATTTCATGCGGGAAAAACCCTTCATCATCCCATTGAAAGGCGTTCGGATACAGCCAGCGCTTGCCGGAAGCCCCTGTTTTAATGAATAGGATTACCGGCAGGCGCCCTAAGTCCCTTTCGCTTGCGTTAAAGGGGCTGTCCATTTTCCTCATCCCATAGCACACCCTCATCTTTATATCATTCCTTAATACCTCCATAAATTTATCCGCGCTAAGGCCCTTTACATCTTCATTTAACAATGCCACGTTCCCATGAAAGTACCTTGAGCCCATCACCGAAAGAAAATCATGGTAAGCCAATCCATGCAGGCCCATGTCAGGCAGCATTTTAATCAATCGTTGCGCCTGCTCCGGATCCTTCCAGGCATCAAGCGCCGAAGAAGCGTAATTTCCGGTAATTACACGGAAAGCCCGCCGGGAAAAGAGCGCTTTATTATTGAGGTTTTCCCATTCATAAAAGCCGCCCACCCGGTCTTCAATTTCCCGGCCGCTATATCTTCTCAAGCTTATTTCTTTCACGTCGGATGAGATTTGATTTCTTATCAGGGACTTCGTTACAGGGTCATTAAAGAGAGGGCTATCTTCAAATATGGATAAAATTTTCCCCAGGATTGCTTTTGCCTGTTCCAGGCGGCCTTCGGGCAACGGCGTTGAGTAAAAATAAAGCGGAGGCTCTCTGGTTAAATATTCGCTGAATTTAATCGAAAGATACAGCGTCAGCTGGTAAAGAAAGCCCGGCGAATTGTACTGCCTGTTTATCCGCCTTAAGATTTCGCAGGTATTTGACAGGTAATATGCCAATGGCTGCTCTTCTACATCGTTCCATGGGGATAACGGGATAAAATTGAAATAAGGGCAGAGATTATTATGCAGCAGCCAGATAAAATGGCTGTCCTGCGTCAGCCTTTCCCCTAAATCCGCTCCGGAGGCACCCTCCAATTCTTTAATCAAGCCGATAGTTGCCTGCCTCTTCAAATTTAGACTCTTATCAGTATTGATACTTATTATCTTTGTTTTACTTTGTCCCTGGAGCGCTGAAGAACTTTTTAACGAAGAGGATGATCTTGCGTATTCTTCAAACCCCAGGTAATCTTCTTCCGGGATCAGGATTGCCTTTAAAACGGGAAAATACAAATAAGAACTTTTCTTTCCCGCTGTATCAACTTTGATGATTTTTAGCAATTCTAAATAAGATTCAAACTGCCTGGCATTGTCGTAAAGATTGTAATCGTTTTCATACGCCCTGATGTAGGAAGGGAAATAGCCCTGCCATGGACAATCAGGGTCCCGGAAAAGATAACCGTACAAACCAACCATGGCCCATAATACGGCAACCGCAGGGAATTGAGAACGCCATAATCCATCTACGGACTTGTCCAGCGCATCATTAATACAGCCGTCCGGGTATTTCTTAAGCATAATGTTCACATAACCGGTAAAACTCCTTGCCCTGATATTATCCATCCCCGGGGAACCGGCATTGCGCTTTGTTAACGGGGAAGCCGCCGGCAGGCAAATACGCTCCAACTCCTCTAACCTTCGTTCATACTTGCCGGACGGGGAATAGATTCCTGTTTCAATGACAAACGTATTTACTGCCGCAGGCAGCAGGCCTCCGGCGGATTGGCCATTCTTAAGCATCTCCCTGATCTTGGTGGATGATATCGCGGCTTCATGGGGCGGCAGCCTGAACGGGTATGACCGCATCCTCCTCTTGAACCTGATGTTCCTTTGATATTCGGGCGTCCTGTCTATCATCTCGGCCTTCCTGTCCATTACCAGGAAATAGTTTTCCTTAAAAAGCCCTGCGAGCTCCTTATCGGTATGCTCATTTAATGTTGCCTGCATAGAATCTTTTCCAACAATAAAATATGTTTTTATTTTCTGCCCATACGCGTCCATATAATAACTTCTTAGCGCTTCTCCTATCTGGGAATACAAACCCTTATTGGAAATAAAGATTTTATCCGGGGCCAATGCGCCATTATCCTTCGCCTCATCAAAAGCTGCCTGAAGCGTCAAAATCCTGTCTTCAAGGGACATCCCGTTCATCTGTTTTCTTATATGTTTTGTCCCTATTACGACAACGATCTCATCCAAATGTTTATTTTTAGCCAACTCAAGTAATTTAGCTTGTTTTATCAATTTAAAATGGGCAAGATGAAAGGGGTTTGCGGTGAAGGCGCATATTCCTATTCTCATGGGCTTATTTGTCTTTCTTACGGCGGGATTGTATTCCTTGATTGGTATTACCGCGGGCTGGCTGGAGGCATCAACCTGCCTGGACTTTTCCCGGACAGCTCTCCAGGCAAGCACGCAATTCTCCGCCTCCCATTTATTCACTGATAAGACTGTTTTAATAAACTCATCCCAGTCCTGCTTATCCAAAGCTTCTGCCGACTTAATCATCTCTTCAAAAAACCTAAACCCTGCGGCGTCATTTTTGATCCTTTCCATCGTATTCCAGCGCAGGAGCCAGAGGAACTGATGCGTAAACCTTACGCGCAGCATTTCGGGGATAGCTCTAATCTCCTGCTCGCTTAACGGATAGCCGTAAGCCTCCGCGGCTTCCTGGTAATCAAGCACCCAGTCGGTCAATGCCCGCATGTTAAAGGCCCGGCCGTCTTTATTCAAGTCAAAGAAAAGGCTGCGCGCGATATCATAGACCCGCGCCTCCTCCCTGGCTATCTCCCAATCAAAGACCCTGCGTACGCGCTTGTTCAGGAAACTTACATTATCCGGCCTGTAATCCCCGTGTATCACCGCCCTTGGCAATCTTTCATACAGTCCGGGCATTACCTCTTTAATAATCTTTATCTGCCCCTTAAAATACGGGTAATAATCCAGGAATAACCTTTCCCCCCGGTTTAATCCATCGGCGGGCTTTTTAGACAGCTCCCCGAACGCAAGATCCAATTTCGCTTCCCTCGCATCCACTCCTTCAAAAGTAATGATCGGGTCGGTTATTCTTTCGCCCTGGATTGCTTTAAAGCGCTTATCCATAGTCAAACAATGCATCTTTGCCAGGAAGCCTGCGGCGCTTTTGAACATTTCGGGGGAAAGTCCTTCTTTTGGATAAATCTTCCCCTCGCCGTCGTATTTATAGACAGTGAAAATGTTGTTTCCTTCACGGTACAAAAGGGCCTCTTCTTTAGTATAAATAAGCTCCGGGATCTCAATTCCTTCCTCTTCCCTGGACAAATAACCAAACAACTCCTCCTCCCAGACGCTCCCCTTTAAATCCCATACGGATTTCTTAATTACTACTCTGCCGGAATTTCTGGTATTTACGATCGCTACTACTGTTGCCAGCCCGCGGTATTCGATTGCTTCCTCATCAACAAGCTCTAACCCATAGCCCTGGGCAATCCTTCTTATCTCCGGCCGGGAGATCTTGACCTGGGAGTCACGGCTTATAGCCTGCTCTCTTAACTCTCCCAATTTTTTAAAGCTTGCCGGCAATTGCCGGTAGATATCGGTAGCCCGTAATCCCTGGCCCATCTTTATTTGCGCTAAATCGCCCGCAAAACCATGCAAATACACTCCTAATACGGCAGACTCAAAAAGAGGCAGGCCCTGGCCCAAGAAACCGGCGATTATCCCCGTAAGCACATCTCCTGTTCCGGCGGTAGCCATATAGCGGTTTCCCGTTGTATTGCGGTACACCGCGCCTTGCGGATTGGCGATCAATGTCTGGTCCAATTCATGCCCTTTCAAGACTACGACAACCCCATATGCGCAAGCAAACCTCCCGGCTATTTCAGCCCGGTTTGCCATGACATATGCTTCATCCTCGCCTGTTAAACGGCTCATCTCGCCTATATGAGGCGTAATAATAATCCTTCCCCAGGCCTTCCTTAACAGCGAGGGCCTGCCTCTTAAAGCGCTAAGCGCCCCGGCATCTAAAACAAGGGGGATCCTTGTGCCTCTTATTAAGGTATCGATTAAATCTTGCGCTCCTTCTTTTAATTCAAACCCCGGGCCGATCGCTAACGCGTTAATTTTACGCTCCCGGATAAAATCAAGGATCTGCGCGGCCGCCTCCCGGTTAAATGTTCCGGAACCTCCCGAGGCAACCGGCAAGGTAATCACTTCATCAAATTTGCCCGCATTAAACTCCTGCCTTAAAGGTCCCGGGATTGCCGCGTACACTAAACCCGTGCCGGTTCTTACTGCTGATTTAGTGGCAAGCTGCATGGCGCCGATATATTGCTCGCAGCCGCCTGCCACCAGCACCCTGCCCCTTGCTCCTTTATGCCCGTCGGGCCTTACTTCAGGCGCCAGGAATGCCGCGTCCTCCCGGGTAACGGCATATTGCTTCTTATTCAATACCGCCTTTACAAACAAGACGATCTTTGGAAAATCCACACCCCCGGTAATGATCCTAATGTCTTTACTCCAGCGCTCAATCTGCCTTTTTGGCGTGAAATTTTCTACTGCCGCGGTAAAACCCAGCCCCGAGAGGGCAGCCACCTCCTCTTCAATGCTGAAATACTGCCAGCTTTCTTCTCTTTCAATCTCCCAGCGCGGGCCCCCCACATAGAGGTAGCAGCTTACGAATCTAAGAAAATCCTGTTTTGCTACCTGCACCCTGTACCCATTCCTGGAAAGCGCCTTATAGGGGATCTCTTTTGGCAGGAACTCCCCGGCGAACCTATAGAACTTGTCCCTGGTATCTTTATTTTTAAACTGGATAGTAATTTGCTCATCCCGCTGGTCGAGGGATTCATCCGCGCTTTCGTAATGATACAGGTGCCCGCCGGGCTTCATCATTTTTTTGATATTCCCTAAGGCCTTAATCCCGTATTTGGCGCCTAAAGCGCGGTCTATCCGCTCATGGACATCCCCTGAAGGCCGGCCGTAATAAGAAACCACCTCATGTATTACATTAATAACCACCACATGGTCAAATTTCCCGGACAGGTCGCTTAAATCTCCGTCAATAATATCCTTGGTAATGTAATGGACCCCGCCGGCTACCTGCTTGGCCTCATCAATAATATCAGGATTAAGGTCAAGCGCCACATACTCAATATTTGGCTCTCCGGGAAAGGCCTCCTTAAGCAAAGTTATCTCAATCCCCTGGCCGCAGCCGATAAATAGAACCGACACTTTCCCGCCCTGGCCCAGCTTCCTGTTTATCGCCAGCTTAAGCTCTTCTATGATCTTGCCTTTGCCATCCATAATTTTAAAGGAGTCTTTCATGGCGATTAAATAATCCTTGAATGTTTTCCCGCTGCAGGCAGGCCTGCCGGATACGTATTTCTTGTATATCCTATTCCCTGTTAAATACGCTTTGATTTTCTCCGGGACAAGATTATCTATTGGCGCCCCCTCCTTAACATACACCCTTGCTTTTGAAGAAGAAATATACTGATAGCGCTCATCAACAGGCAAACGGTACAAGCTGCCTGCGTATTCTCTGATATCCGGCTTCCTTGCTAATAGGTCATCAAGGTTCATCCCCTCCTGATCAGCCACAATAAAAGTATAATTATCAAATAATTTCTTTACGATATCCCCCCTGCCCTTATATTCCCACTCAAGCATGGTATTAAATGAAAGCATCCCGGTAATAAAATGTATGTCCGCGCGGGGATATAATTTCTTAATCTTCCTTCCGATATCAAGATAAAGAGTATCCTTGCCGAGCATTATTTCGTAACCCTGTTTATCTTTCGCCCACAGCTTAAGCATCTCCTCCCGCTCATCTAAACTTGCCCCGGGGACCCTCCTCCCCCTGGGGTCGCCGGTAACCACTAAAATGACCTTGTCCAGATCATGCTTGCGCTTTGCCTTCTCCATTATTTCAACCATGGAGTTGGTCAACGGGTTAAAGGTGCTGGCAAACACCCCTAATTTAGACCTGTTATTATCTGCCAGAGGAGAGGCGGCCTTTATTCCCCCTATAAAATTTTCTATTCCCAAAAGAACTAGCGTATCCCTTGAAAGGATTATTTCTTCTTTTGTTATATCGTTCAAATTAAAAAGCAGCCGGGCGAGCTTCCTGCCGCTTACCCAGGCCCTGTTGGCTGCTATTGTAATATCCAAGCTTATGATCTTTCTCCTCATACCCTCTTTATCTTTTACGGCTATATTCTTTCCCCGGATCAGGCTTATATAATATCCTGCCAGCGCCGGTTTAAAATACTGGCGGAAACCGCCTTTAATGCCTTCCTTTTCTTCCTGCGTAAAACCCAAACCCTCTTTATAGGCGACGGCAAAAGCCTGTTTAGGAATCAACAGCTTAAGGAATGCGTCCCTGGCATCTTCAAACCTGAACCTGGATTCGTAATATTCGGCGATCCTTAGCTGGGTAGTAAGCGGCAGGAGAGCGCTAAAATCAGCGGCAACTTTTGTCCATGCCTTTATCGCTTTCTCAAAATGCTGGTTGGCTTCATCGGAACGCCCAACCTTACCGAGTAATTCCGATTCCCGCATATAGAGATTCCCCAACTTAGACCAGTATTCCTGCGTATTTTGCTCTCGCTGCTTTAATCTCATTTCTTCAAGCTGCAAAGTAAACAACTGGAGCCAGGACATATCGGTTCCGCTCATTTGGTTATTAAGCGGAAAATACGAAAGTATTTCCCGGTAAAAGGATATTGCCCTGTATAGATTCCCCTCTTCGCGGTACCTCTCGGCATAAAACCTTAGTAATTGCCAAATGAGCCAGCGTATATCAGAATTTCTCTTATCATACTTGAAAGCTGTCTCCAGGTCCCTTAAGGCAATCCTTATCGCTTCTTTTTTGACGGTGGTCAGGCTGATATCCGCCTCTATCGCAAAAAATAAAGATAATAACCTGTCTTCTATTTCTTCATTGGCAGCTGAATACGAAGTTGCCAGCTCCATGGTATTCTTGGCTTCAGGGAATAAGCCGAATTTCTGATAAAGCGATGCCTGCTTATTTAATAACTCTAACTTTTTCTCTGGCGCCGGTTCCCGGTTTATAATCTCCTGCGGGCACCTTATCAAGGTTTCATAGGTAACCTCCAGGGCCATTGCCCTGCCGGATGAATCGGCCACAAACAAGCTTACGGAAACATCGCCGGTTTCCGGGTCAACCCTGGCCCTTCTTATATCATTATCCCAATAACAATCTTTTATAAAAGAGGCGATAAAGAGGAAGTCTTTTGGGCTTGATTGCCGCCATATCGTATCCCACGCATATTGGCCTTTACGGGCTAAAAGCGGATCGACAATGTTTGCGGCCCGCATCAAGGCTATCTCCTCTTTATCAAAATCCCGGATGGACGCCTTTAGGTTAACGATCTTCCTGCCTTCGCGTAAGGACCTGTAACTTACCAGCTGGTACCACATCCTTCCTCCGATAATCCCGATAAGCTTGCTAAGCAGCTCTCCTTCAGTCGGCCTTCCTATGCCCGCTATGGAATCTATCATGCCGTTAAGCATCCCGATAAACGGCATAATATCCCCCCTTGCCAGGAGGTATAATTGCCCGTTCTTATAAATTCCCAGCTCATTTACTCTTTCCTTCATCTTTTGGTAATCTCTGGTTTCTACTGCCAGGCCTTTCTTTTTAATCAGCCAATCAATAATAGGCAGGTTTCTTTCCCTGAATAAGATAGCGGTATTTCGCACCTTTTGCCCCGGCTTTACTGTGGCAAATTTCTGCGAATAAAGGCTGTCCGGATGCCCTACAAAAGTCCCTTTCGGCGCTACAGCCAAAACCGACACCAGAGATCCCGGCCTGTCCGCGGAAACCATATCCGATTCCTCAAGCGCGTCTATCCCAAACTCAATCTTTCTTCTCCCTCCGCCAAAGCTTTTTCCTACGCTTACGAAAGCCGGAACACCCCTGCGCTGGTTCTCGCCTACCGATATATGGCCCTGCAATTCAAGGTGCTTTTGAAAAAATAAATTCAATCCCCGCTTTATTGCCCTTGTCGCGTAGCCATTGGCCCTTATCTGGTTAAACTCCAGCCCGTTATTGCCTATGAACCTCCAGATTTTAGGCGCGACAATGGCTGGAATATGTATAAATTCTCCTATCAAGGACTCAATCAGCCCGGGATTCTTTTGCCGTATCCGAGTTGGATACACCTTAATAACCTTCACCTTCTTGACCCCGGTGAAATCCGGGTCCATGTCGCTGCTAAAGCCTTTTTTGATGGAATCCTCCAAAGCATTGCTATCCGCAGCTAAGCTTAATCCGGAGGATGAACCAGAACATTCTTCCGGCTGCATACTCTCAACGATCCTGTCAAGCCGGCAGAATAAATCGAAAATACGAAGAAGGGTGTATGAAATGATTCTTTGCGGAAGGTCGGCGGGAAGATACGAATAATGAGGATGGATAGCGGTAGCCACATTCAAACCGCAGCATATGATTTTATTATATATAAGGTAATCGATTATCTGCCGTAATTTTTCCTCTATCAAATCCCGCTGGTAATTTGCTGCTCCCGGCCGGGGGAATAAATAATCCAATTCGATACTGACCCACCAGCAACTGGCTTCGGTTTCGGGAGTTAATTTTAATTTCCGGCCTAAAGAACCGGGCTGGACTATTTCATAGTTGTCGATCAAACTTGCCTCAAAGGCCTTCCTTATCCACCCGCCTTCCTTGTCTTTCAATGAATCATCGTGGTCATCAAAAACAATAATCCCCCTGCGCGGGAAAACCCCCTTATACTTTTTAAGCCAGGTAAGCGCCCCTTCATGGCTGTCGGTAAGAGAAACTGGAAAAGGATAGCGCATTTCGCTTAATGACCTTTCAACATCTTCGGTTAGGCCGAGGATGAATTCGGGGTTACAAAAATGTATAAATTCTACCCCGTAAGCTGCCAGCGGAGAGGCGCTTATCCTCCGGATGAGCTCCGCCGGCTCTATGAGCAATCCCTTTACCTCCTGTATGATATAACCTGAATAACCGGACCTTCTTATTGCGGACATAAAATCATCAAGCGGTATTTCCCCCCGGGGATCATCAATCGCCAGATGCAAATCTGCCGGCTTATATGTCTGGCACAGGTGTATGCTTTTTACGGGTATCCCTGTTTCTCTTGATGCATCATAAAAAACAAGGGGGTCTTTGTTTTCTCCCAGGAAGGCATGGGAAGTATCAAAAGTAACGCTAAAATACTTTCTTTCTTTAAGGCCCAGCCTTTGCCGAATGGAAAGGAGCGCTCCAATGAACTCTTTCGCATTGTGGTACCTGCTCTTGCTGAAATATTCTTCCGGGCTCCTGCACTCCCGTGAGCCGTCATTATAAAAAGCGTTCTCCAAGCCCAGTGTTACTCCAAGGCCGGCGGATTCTTTGACAAGATTGGCAATCCCTTCTATTTTTTGAGGATGGGCCAAATGCTGGGTTATGTGCTTTGCGCCGCTGCCTTGAACAAATCTAATGGCATCCTTAAAATATCCTTTATCTTCTATTGGATCAGGATAACGGATAGCCCCTTTTTCATCCCGGAATGAAATCCAGGGCATATGGGCGATTAATATTATATTGTTGCCGGCAGCGCAATCCCTGATTCTTCTTAAATCGTACTCTGAAAAAGCAGCGGGATTAACCGTATGCGCTCCATAAGCGCAAAGATCCGTTTTATCCAGGTAAACCTCAACGGCGTGGAAACCCCTTGACCCTGCCTCTTTGATCGCTTTCAGTATATGCCTTAATGAAGATTCACCCTTCCTGCGCGGCCAGAATAATTGGCAAGCGCCTAAAACAACGCCGGGGCTCTTCCCGTTATTCCGCGCTAACGCGCTGGATGCAAAAAACGGATTGCTGATGATATGGTCAATAATCTGCTGATACGCTTCAAGCTTAAGGAACCTGCCGTTATTTCCCCCGGTAAAAACTTCATTCCTCTTTCTTTCCTCCTTGAGGTACTTTTCCAGTTCTTCCGCCCTGATAGGGGCTTTATTAACGGTGCTCTTACTGTCGAGAAAGTTTAATTTTAGCATAGTCTTGATCAACTGCCCTTTAAACAGCCAGCGCATACGCCCTGCCACGTCCCGGAACGACCTTACGACGGACTCGATCTCCATTTTGTCTATTAAATACGGGACAAAGGTATTCAGCGTGGAGAACACCGCCTTGCGCTGCGATGCCCTGTCCAGGCGGGTAAGCGTGGCAAGGTTGTGCATCCTGTCCATGATCTTGATAATCAGGGCTATCGCTCCGTCTATGGCCTCCTCTTCATCTCCGCTCTCTACAGCTTGTATGATCCTAAGCAAATACTCCTCTTCGCGCTCACCTTGTAATTTAGTGAGAAGCTTGACAATCCTGTACTCTCCGGGGAATTCCTTCCGTAAATCCTCCTCGCTGATGTCGCCTTCTTCAACGATATCATGCAATATCGCAGCCCTTATTATGCGCATCATATTCTCCACGTCGAGCACTACTGAAAAACCGTATGCCTTCAATTCATCTCTGACATCCAGCATCACCGCGATTAACCCCATTGCCACCTTAAACGGGTGCATAAAATAAGGAGTGGCCCTGTCCCTGCGCGCGCGGCTTAGTTGTTTTTTCGCGGTCCTCTCTATGACCCTCCTGATAAAATCCCTGTCCCCTTCCCTTAAGGGTATCGAATTATCCAATAAGAATTTTATCAGCCTGTTGGTCAACTTGTCTATAATAGCGCCCCGGAACAGGCTGATATTCTCGCACCCTAACTTAGCCCTTAATTTTTTCTCCACCCTCTCAAGGTCTAAGGTATCCGGGATCTCTATTTCCAGTATGAAGTCAACCCTGTTTTTATTCTTATACAGGCGCGGAGTAAGGAACTGATGTATATTTATGCCCTTTTCCCTGAAAAACTCGGCCATCCCCAAAAGATTCCCGGGTTTATTAAATAAATTAAACTCTAAAACAAACCTCCGGCGGGGAGTATTTTCGTACCCGGGATCTTTCTTGTCCTTGACCGCCCTTAATTTCTTGATGATATCATTCACTGTGCTTTTGCGCCTTGCCTCAATTCCCAGGCGCAGTATATTGGCCTGGCCATCCGCCTCCATCTCCATCCACCAGCAGTTTGCTTTTAAGCCGATCTTCTCCAGAACATCCGCCAACAGGCCCGGACGATCATGCTTGAAGCGGACCTCAAGGTCGCACTTCCATTTTTTACCCCAGCGCTTCGGCTGCACATGAGGTACCTGGACCATTGAAAGCGGCGAAGAAGAGGCGTATCCTTCGGATTCATCCTCCGGGAGCCTTTTAGGGTTACTAATGCTGATATAGATATTAAACAGATTCTCAACATAAAACATTTGCAGTTCGCCAAAAATTGCATCCAGTTCGCCGCGCATATTATGCGGCACCTCCCTCTCAAGGAACAGCTTGAATTCTCCCAAAGTAAAACGGATGGTAAAGCCGTCTTTGTTCCAGGCCCAGCGCCTGCGTAACGGCTCCATATTCTTCAGGCGGGCGGTTTTGAGGCGCTTATCATACGCAAAGCTTATAAGTTTCCGTATAAGAGAAGCATTTTCTCCGTCATGCTCCGAGAAAAAGATAAGGTTGCCGGCGTCTGTCAGCGCCTGTTCAAGCCGGCTCAACCTTTCTCTCCCCTTGCTCCGCGCCTGCATGTGGGCCTCGATAATGAGCTTGAAAACGGAGATCTTCTCGGCATAACCTACTACCTGGTGGATCACGTCGTGCAATGACCCCCTGTACTTACATTCATATACCGCTCCCGTAGGCCTGCTTGCCGGCTCATCTTCCTTCTTATAGGCGATACCGTCTATTTCTTTTTTCCTGCCTTTGCGTGATATACAAACAGGGTTTGCCTGCCATAAACCAAATACGCCGCTTGAAAAATCCACTGTTTCCAGGGTGTCCTGCTGGGAGAAAGTGAACTTATGTATCCCGGAGATCTCTCCCAGATCTCCTTTTACCAATGAAGAATGCCTTGTGTAATGCTTGCGTATAACTTTCCCCCGCCTCCCGGCAAATTCAGGGATCCTTTTCTCTATTTCATAAAAATTCATCAGCGCTTTTTTTACCGCCTCTACCAGCACTTTGCGGCGCTGAAGTTCGCAATAGTGCACCTCCCATATCCCTTCGGAAAGCAACTGGTCTAATTTCTTCACGAATACGCCCATATCCGCCTTATCTTCAAGCAAATAGCTGTGCCAGCCGGGGATGGATGCCAGCCCCTTAAGCAGATTACTGAATCCTTTTATGTCATCCGCTACATCCATAAGGGCGATGACAAGGTTAAGTATCCTGCCCTCTGAAACCTCAAGCGGCATAAAAGCCGGTATCAGGCGGTCAAAGACATAGCTGCTTAATTCATCGCAAAAGTTTAACTCCGGGCCCGGCGCCTCATATATAAGAGAAAACAGACGCGACAAATCCTTTGCCCGCGTCGCTTCTTCAAGCGCCTGCAATCTTGTTATATGGCCATAATCATATTTTCCCAGTAAAAAGGCAATATCCCTGAACTCATCCGCCGCTAATTTCAAAGTAAAGATCAGGTCCCCCTGCCGCGGCATTGCCGCCTGTTTCATCGCGGCATGAAGATGATGGCGTATAATAAAAGAAGTAAGCCCGGTATTGTTTATATCTTCCAGGGGAAGTACTATACGGCCGCTTTCATTGCTTAATGAAAAGATGTTCCTTGCTTTTGTAAATGCAAAAAAGAAATTGAACCTTGAGCCTGCCGGAAGGATATTTCCCCATACTTTCCTGTTTTCTAATACCTCTAATGCCTTCGTTAAAGAAAAATAAATATCATCCCTGCTGTATCCTCCCGCTGTCTTCTCAATAATCACCTTGCTATCGCTAATCTTGCCTACCACAGGAAAAAACGGCTTCCAGGACTGTATCTCCCTCCCCAAAGCAGGGACGTTTCTGGACCCAATCGGAGAAGTGTCCCCTTGCCCAAGCGCTAACGCGGTATTAATAAGCTCTAACCGATGAACCGGTGAACTGGCGGCTGCGGGCGCATCTTTGGGTAAAACTGCCTGGCTGGATTCCAATTCCTTTAAAATATTACTGATCTCCTGCCAATTGAATTCTTCCAGCCACAATAAAGCTACGGCAGGATACGAAACCAAAGCTTTAATTAAATACGCGCGGAAATACTTGTCTTCGTTCGCCTGGCAGAAAGAGGCGGTAAATAAATCCTTGTTCTTTTCATTGTCAAGAGAAAAGAGCGCGCGGAATAATGGCTTGCTGTTTACAAACCCGTATTTTAATGACCTCCATAATATTACTGCGGCTCCTAAATTATCCTTCTTGCGGCTGAATTTAGCCAATATGTTTACGGCATACTCCCGCCAGTAAGGCACCTGCCTGATAATCTCCGCCAGCTTACCAACTACCGCCTCCTGGGCCTGCGGAGAATCTGTTTCTTTCAGAAGGGCGCTCATCCGGCTCAATAGTTGCTGCTGCTCCTTTTTCTGCAAAGCATAACTCCACCGGATCCCTAAGGTCACCGCCTTATCTGCGTCGGACTGCGCAGGATGCGGCCTGTTTTTATCTCCCATAAAACGGTATAAGCGCCCTAAATCAGGATGCCAGTCAAAAAACATCAATGTATAGGACCTCTGCCCTTTCCTCCCTGCCGTTGATTCATAAAATCTTTCCTTATTTAGCGTTGTCCCGGTTTCAATAAAGGCGGATTTTAAGATCCCCGGGATGCGAACGTTATCCTTCTTCTGCCCCTTAAGGCAGAGGAAATAATTCCGGGGTTCCCCCTCCTGCTTTAACCGTAACTCCAGCTTATACGCTCCGAATGCCTCCGCCTGATAAATCATCCATTGCTCCCGCGCTCCCTTAGCCCGGATTTTATCCTCGTCCTTACGATAACGCCCTATCAACCACTCCAGGATATCGGCTTTTCCGATAGAGCCTTTAGGAATAAAATTGGCGTAGATGAGGCTGATTCCGATTGTTTTGATATCGGGATAAGAAAAAGGGCTGCCCTGCAAAAGCTCATTCAGTAACCACTCATTTATCCACCTCCTGAATGACTGCTGCAGTTCCCCTGACACGTGCGAAAAACGGAAATAGGCGGCTACGGGGGATGATCCGGAAACAGGCAGAGAGTTCATCTGGCTGCCGCGGGTAGAAACAAGGCAGCCGAGGCAAGGAGAGCCGGCCTTAGGCCTTAAATTCATTGACTGGACAAGCTGCGCCGAGTAAATATCCGGACGGTCCAGCAGGTGCCAAAGGCTTGTGCTTAAAACATCAAAATTAGCCAGCCATGGGTTATTTGCTCCCGGCATATTAAAAACAACCTCGCCTGCCGGCCATTGCACCAGCGCCGCTTCAGGCTGGCGCATAAACTGCTCTTTTAAATGCCAAATAAGGGGAGGTAAAGGAGCAGCCTCTTTTTTACCGATGAGCCCTTGCGCCAACTGCGTAAAAATACCTGCTAACCCTTCCGGCGTAACCCCGGCTGACCTTATGTTATAAGTGGCAAACCGCGCCAGGGGAGCGGCAAAATAAATTAACCCATTTTTTAAGGTTAACTCTCTTAAGAGGAAAGCATGGGCCTTCTCAATCGCCAATCTTACGGAAAGAACAGCTTTCAAATAATCGCTATCATTACTAATAGGAGTATCTGAATTAAATATAAATTGCTGTTTAAATCTATAACAGACCAAAGCATTAACCAGGTGTTCATAATAAGTAAAAAGGTCATTAAGTAAAAACGCGGAAATAACCAACCCGCCCTTTATCCCCCGTAATTGCCGCGGGACGGAAAAACAGATTTCCCTGCCTAACCACCTGAAAAGTAATTCCGCAAGGTCGGCATAAACCGTTACAGGATGGCGGCCATTGTTGACGGTATTGTTTATTTCCCGGATAAACTCCGGGCTTAATAAAGAAATATCCGCTTGCACAGGGCATATTTTTCTTTCCCGCAGCATCTTCTGCATCCCGCTGCGTTCTATGAGCCCCTCTAATGCGGCGGCATCAACATCCACAAGATAAACCTTCCTGAACTTTTCACAGTTAGACAGCCCATCCAGGATGTTATTAAAGCTTCCTGCCCCCAATATTACAATATCGGTATTTTCAGCTGCATCGGATATTGCCCTGCCAACCTCTTCCTTAAGACGCAGCAATCCGGTATTTTCTTCTATATCATCAGGCCTGACCTTGACCTCCCCGCATATTTCTGCGATATCCTTAATCCCCGGCTGCCTGGTAAAATATCTCTTTATAACAACAGGCCCTCTCCCCGCCTCCCAATTTAATCTCGCCAAATGAGCTTCTGCATTGCCAAGAAAATCCGTCTCAAGCAGGCTGACTTCTTCAGGGCTTACGCTTTGCCTAAACCGGTCCTGCCGCGCCAGCCGGTTTATAAAAACGATATTGCCCTTTACTGCCGCTAATTCCCATTCCTGAAAGTCTATCTGCTCCGGGAGCCGGCCGGCAAGCAGGATTTTCTTTTGATACGCATAACGGCCGGCAAAAAAATGCCCGAATTCATAGATAAGATGGGCGGGATTGTTAAATACCTCCCTATCCAGCATAAATGCTATGGCTATATCTCCGTATTCCGAAGATAGCGTGGCAGCGATGCTATAGCTGTCTATGTTTTCAGGCACAGAGCCTTTGTATATATAAACAGGATGCTCCACCTCTGCCAGTACGTCAGGCACGGACTCCGCGATCAATGCCAGGTACTTCTCCAGCATAGCTATCTCCGCAACAGCCATCTCCTGCCTGATTTCGTTTAATGGGTAAGGCAAATACAAAGGCTGCTCTATTTTAATAAAATTATTCAAAGCCAATTTAGCCTTCGCAACCGGGGATAAAGCAGTGGTTCCTGAAGGCGAAGAGCTGCGGTTAAGCTCAAGCAGGCTTCTTGCGGTTTTTTCCCTGATCCTTCTTTCCCTGTTATGCTTCCGGGCTTCCCTCTGGATACGCTGCTCAAGGGCCTCTAAGCGGCATTCAAGGTTAGCTATTAAATCCTCCACCCCCCAGATTAATATCCCCCGTATTCCAAGCAAAGCCGCGCTGTCCAAGTCAATCTCCGGACGGTCGCCGATTGAAACCGCTTCGCTATATTTGCATTTGGCATTTTTGCATACAAGCTTAAACATCATTGTATCCGGCTTCCCTCTGCCTGCTTGTTCCTGCGTCATAATATAATCAAATAAATCATATATCCCCAGGGCACTTAACGCCTTTTCGGTAAATATCATCCCGTTATTGGTAACTACGGCCAGGATATAACCTTTGGCGGATAAACGCTCCAGCAACTGCCGTAAGATGAGGTCAGGTTTAAGGTAATCAAAAGGGTCAACCTGCTCATTAAGATATTTAAAATGGCCCTTAACGGATAAACCGTAATGCCGGAGCATACCTGACATGCTATTAAGTTCTTTATATTTTCTTATTATGTCATCCAAGCCGGCCGGCCTGCCCTCTTCCTGTAACGCAATCCGCGCAAACTCAAAACAGGCATCCTTATTAGCCTTACTCAATTCCCCGGATTCAACCAGGGTCCTGCCCATATCAAATAAAAGCAGCCTGATGCGGGTTTCCCTCCCTCCCAGCGGCGAGGCGGCGAGGCGGATCCCAGGGACAAAAAACGACTTCCCGATAAGATTGACCTTCCCCAGCCTGTTGCCCTCGATAATTAAATCCCTCTCCGGCCTGACATCGTAACCTAAAGCCAGCATCCTGGCTGCCATCTTTAAAGCATCGCTGCTGATGCTTTTTCTCTCTTCGTCGGCTGCGACATAGACTGCCTTATATCTATAGGTATCCAGCAATTCCTTTACCAGGGCCTGACCAAAACCATAGCCCCGTCTCTGGTCATTGCTGATATCAATGAAATTAATACTCACGCCGTCCCTGAACCCTTCTATTGAAGCCCAGGCGCATTCAAGGCCCCGGTAATCAACCAAACGCACATAAAAACACTCCTCTGCCTCTACCCATTCCGGGATTAATCTCACCCCCCCGACAGGAAGATAACCCGTTTTCTTTCCGGAAAACTTCTTTATATATCTTTCTGACTGGCGAATAATATACCGGGACCAGTTCTTTTCTGCCTCAAGGCTTGGGGTATGCGCCAGCGGCGACGAAGATGTGAAAACCCCGGAGACAACCTCATCCAGCCGGGCAAGCAGCCTTTTCTTCCCCCCGAAAAGCTTGGTTACTGCGATCGCTCTTAGATCTTTCAATAACTCTCTGCTTATCCTAAAAGCTGTTTTTGAGAAAATAATGATGGGGATGGTATCATCCTTTAATTCCTTTCTTACGAATTCAGCCAACTTCAAGCCGTCATTCTTATGAGGCATATAATTATCCGTCAGAAGGATTTTTATGCCCAGTTCCTCCTTCCAGTATTCCAGGACATAGGCGGCTTGCCGGGCATTTATTACCCTGATTACATAGTAACCATGTTTATTTAAATATTCCGTAACTTTACATGCGGTTTTATCGCTATCTTCCGCGTAAAGGACGGCCTTCCGGAAGCCGGCAGCGCGCTGCAGACTGAAAAAATGACGGGCCAAAGAACCAAAAAACGGAAGGAACAAACCTTTTCTCTTCAGGGGGGAAGAAGACCATCTGGGTTTAACCTCCTGCATTCTTTTATTAAAAATCTCTGCGCAGCTTAAATAATAGCGGTCGCCTATATACACTTTAACCCCTTTCCGGGGAGGATGCGCGACAATTTCAAGTTTTGATAATATATCTCCTACATAAACCTTCCTTTCCAATATGTCTTCGCCCTGCCAGCTTTCAAAATATACCGGTGTTTTTCTGCCTTTCCTGCGTTCACCGATAAACGCAGCATACAAATAATTTCTAAAGAATGCCTCGAACCCATAAGCCTTAACCAATATCTTGGAGATAAACGGATTATAAACATCATTGACCAGGAAGGCGGAGAAGCCCCGTTGATAATAATACAGAAAAAGACAGTCAAGAAGCTCATAGGAATATCCCTTCCCCAGGAAACTATCCTTAACTTCTATATTTATTACCTTAAGGGTCTTTTCCCCTTCGATGACCTCAAAATCAATCCCGCCTATATCCATGTTCAGGTTGTTTTTCAAGGTCAGGTCCAGCGCCAGGCCGTCCTGCTGGATCAAAACATACATAATCTCTCCGTTATCGCCCCTCCATCTTCCGTTTATCAAGGTTACAGGAGAGGCGGCGGCAAATTCAACCGGCAAGTAAACGCTTGCAGTTGTACCTTTGCCGGGCTTTGTGCGTACGGCCATCATCCCTCCGTAGCTGCCTGCTATTTCTTTCGCTATGGAAATTCTCAATCCTGATCCATCAATCCCTTTTCCGTTGTCCTTGATAGTTACCCGGATGCAATCAGCCGGCCCGATACAACGCGTCTCAACACTTATCTCCGGCTTCCCGGAATCTCGCGCTGCCTCGATAGCATTGATAATAATACTGTTAAAAAGCAGGTATAAATCGGCTGGAGCAGCGGTAATCATCGGCAAATCAGGATCATATTCCTGCCTGATAAGGCACTTTTGGGCATAATGCGTTAATAATTCTAATGCTTCCTGCAAGAGGATGTTCGCGTCAATCTGAATATACGGCTTTGTACAGATGAACGGCTTAAATGTGCACTCAATATCGTTGATGGCTGAAACAATACTTTCCACTTTTCTCCTGAATTCCATATCCGCATCCCTGGTTTCTATGGAATCCGGGAATTTTCTTAATAAAGATTTAAATGACGCGAGCATATCTGCCAGGGTAAGGATGACCTCTTTTGCCCGGTCAAGGCTTCCCGGCAGCTCAATCCCGCTATCCAGGGTCTTCCTGATACGTCCGGACAGCAGCAAGAACATTTCTCTTATTGCCGCCAGGCGGCTTATTAAATAATCAGGTTGTTTATAGGGGTTGGCGGTAATGATCTCATCAAAAACCAGCTCTATATAGGTAAAAAGCTGCGCGGCGATATGCCACATCTCTTCTCTTGCCTTCAGCATAATCCGCGCCTGCGCCTCCAGGAAATACTTCTTTTCAATTGCAACCGGAGACGCGGCTGGGCGGGAAAGCCCTTTCTTTATCATTAAAAAATTAATGCCTGGATCGGGCGCGGTAACAGGGCTGGAGGAGGCGCCTCTCTTCCTGGATAATTCAATCAGCTCTTCCGGAGGATATCTATCAAGCTCATTTTTTGTAACCGCTCCGCCGATGAGCCTGCCGTTCAGGTACACATCGACTCTATTGCCTTTCAAAGGCAGGTGGAAGAAGGGCTTGTTTGAAGGAAAGATAAAGCGGGCAAAAAAATGATTTTTCATGCCGTTGTTTTGCGGGTCGAAATGAATAAGCACCGGCTCATTAAAATTTATTTGCATTACCGGTTGCTTGTCCTGCTTAAGGGCATCCAGGGCCTCTGTCAACCTTAATTCACCTAAACGTACGATATCCCCGTTTCTGCCTTTAACAGCTTTTCCGGGCACAAAGCCGGAGCCTGTCTGTATGGCCTCATATAAGATAATCCCGCCTACCCGGCCTTCCCCGGCTATCTTTAACAGGTTTGCCTGGTTCTTTTCATAATAGGACTGCTGCAACCTGTCATTCTGCTCCTGCAAAGAATACACCAAGACCACATGTTTTATTTTACCCGCCGACTTGTACCTGAACTGGCTGCCGCCTGACCAAATTAATACTTCAGGCCTAAGATTTAATTTTAATAGCTCCCTCCACTGCGCTTGAGTCAATTTGAGGCCGTTATTTCTCTTGTTATTCAAGTCAGCTTTCCTGACCAATAAATTCCGCAGCTCTTCCCTGGCCGGCCTTTCCAAACCTACGACAGCGCTGCGTAACTGCTCAACAGTCAACTTACAACGGCCCGGGTCCGGAGTCTTTTCCGTCGGGATATCAGCCCGCGGCAATGAAGCAGAAAGGTCATACTCTATGTAACCGCCTTTATCTTCTAACTGCTTAATACAGAGGCGGTGCCTTTCAACATCGCTTTTTACCTGCTGCTCCAATTCATCCAGCCCTTCTTTGCCTAAAACAACCGGCCACAATTTCTTGCTTCCGGCACCATCGGTTACCAGGTATCTTGGGGCCCCTCCGATCCTGCCGCGCTTATC
>Ga0172375_10000288_pt1 | contig 79925 bp, 64 predicted proteins | sample LakKiv1m_FD_114537 | JGI IMG/M metagenome (GOLD analysis project Ga0172375, IMG submission 114537) | Freshwater microbial communities from Kabuno Bay, South-Kivu, Congo - kab_092012_11.1m | ecosystem: Environmental > Aquatic > Freshwater > Lake | place: Democratic Republic of the Congo... | reverse complement strand
GAATGAGGATATCAACTGACCGCGATTGACATAAAACGCCCAAAGAGGGATGCCCATCTTGCCGGCGATCCCCGATAAAAAGCTGGAAAATGGTTTTTGTTTTTGAAAATCTTTGCTTACATAAGGCTGCAGATTGTTCATGGTCTTGCTCCGTATGTTCAAGGTCTTTTCTTACCTAAATTATAAATCATGTCAGGAAACCTTGGTTGACTCACGCTCGACAAGTTCAACCGGAAGTCTAAGGACTTCGGCGAATTTGGCATGTGGCGATTCGATCATGCTGATGAGTTCCCTGGCTGCGGTTTCGCCAAGCAACTTGCGATCCTGGACGATCGTCGTGAGCGCCGGTGTGAAATGCTTCGCATAGGCGATGTCGTCGAAGCCGATCACCTGGATGTCTTCGGGAACGCGGATGCCTCGATCACGGAGGGCCTTGAGGACGCCAAGGGCCAGATCGTCACTGGCTACGAGCAATACTTCCGGTCGCTCGATCACCTTGTTGAGAAGCGAGGTCGCGGCATTGTAGCCGCTCGTGAAGCCGAAACTCTCGGCATAGGCGAAAGATTCGGGATATGTCGGCAATCCGTAAGCACCCATGTATTTCTTGAAGGACGACAGACGTTCGTTGAAAGCCTTCGAGGTCAGGGGGCCGCAGATCATCGCGATCTTCGTTTTTTTCAGTTTGCCGACGATGTACTCGAGGGCGATATGGATGCCCATGTCGTCGTCGCTGACGACTGTGTGCAGTCCCGGCAGGAACATATCCGTAGATACGCAGGGGATGCCGCTCTGGACCAGTTCGTACAGGCCCATGTCGTTGTAGTTGCCGACGACGATATATACCCCGTCGACACGCTTGTTGACGCACCACTGGTAATAGGACATTTCATGTTTGCCGAGCTTCTTGACGATGAAACTCAGTTCATAGCCTTCCTTTTCCACATAGCTCTTGAAATGCTGGAGGATACTGGAGAAGAAAGAGTGTTCCAAGCCGACATTCGATTCCTCGGTGAAGATGATCCCGATCGTATAGGTGCGCTTCGACTTCAGCATTCTGGCGCTGGAAGCCGGGACATATCCGACCTTCTTGACATGGGAGAGGACTTTCTCCCTGGTCTTGTCGCTGACGTTGCCGGTATTGTTCAAGACTTTGGAAATCGTTCCGGGAGACAGTTCCAACTCCTCGGCGATCGTATAGATCGTGCGTTTCCTGACTATAGGTCATCACGCCTTTCATAGACTTTGACTTGGTTGAATTCGATCGACACCGGAAAAATGGTATCGTCGATTTCTCCGCCCCAGTTGCCGCCAACGGCCAGATTCAGGATCAGATAGAATCCGCCTTCGTCAAACGGCCATTCCTTTTCCGTATCTTCGGGCTGGCGATGGAAAATCGCGACTGCTTCATCGTCGAAGAGGAATGTGATCGTTCCTTCTTCCCAGACAAGACCGTACTTATGGAAACCTTCCAGTGCCTGGGGCGCCTTTAGCACCAAGGTCGGATGATTGTTCTTGTGGAAATTGTAGGTTTCAGAATGCAAGGAGAAATGGACAACACCTGGGTTTCTGCCGACATGTTCCATGATATCGATCTCCCCGCACAAGGGCCATCCGATCTGACGGATATTGTCGCCTAGCATCCAGATCGCGGGCCAGGTGCCTTTTCCCATAGGCAGTTTGGCACTGACTTCAACCTTGCCGTATCTGATCGACTTCTTGCCTCTGGTAGTCAGTTTGGCCGAGGAATAGTGGCGGTTGCCCACTTCCTCATGCAAGGCGGTTATCTTCAGAACGCCGTTTTCGACGCTGACATTTCTGGAATCGTCGGAATAGAACTGGCTTTCGTTGTTGCCAAAACCCGTACCGCCGGTCTCGACATTCCAGATTTCCGGATCAGGACGTCCGTCCCTGGTGAAATTGTCTTCCCAAAGCAGATTGTATTTCATGGTTTTTCTCCATCCAACAATTTGATGAACAAGGATTTTTCGGTTTCGGTAAAGTAGACACGCGGTGAATTTTCATAGTCGGTGCCATCCTCCTCGACGATCAGCAATTTGGCGTCTCCGGAAAGGACATGGGTATGGAACACGCCGGCGGGCACTTTGAAAATCTTGCCTTTTTCGAGAGGAAGCACCGACAGGGATTTTATCCTCCCGGTCTGGATATCGGCGAAGATCAGGCTGCATTCTCCTGCCAAAAGCACGAATACCTCGTCGGTATCCCGATGGGACTCGACATATTCGATGCTTTCCGGTTTGAGTTCGTCGGTATAGTTTAGCATTGCGATTCTCCAGTTCCGGAAATTGAAAAGTTTCCGATAACCTTCGCCGCCGTATTCGTATGAGTCATAGTATTTCATCCAAAAACACCTCGATGTCTCCTGTTAAGTTCTGGAATTCGTTGGCTGTGGTTTTGCCAGAGACCATGATTTCCTTGATGCGATAGTAACCGAAATCCAATTGTTTCGGATTATGATAGGTTATCTTCGTCAAGCGTCCGAAAAGGATGGTGGTGATCGAAGCCTTTCCGTCGATGAAGTCTTCCCTGAGTAGTTTTGGAACCAGGGTCATCACCGCCTGGTGGAACCGGATTCCGAAGATTTCGGTTCGCAACAGCTTGATGAGCCAACTGGCGGATCCGGTGAGATAGAGATACTTGCCCTTGCCTCTGTCGTTGAAGTATTCGGGGATGCCAAGCCAAGTGTCGGAGTCTTCGGCTTCGGCCCTGTCGAGCATGGTCTTGAGCGCTTCATGGCCTTCTCTCACCAGTCCATATTGATACAATCCATAGGCGTACATCATCACCATGTGCGCGAACACGGCCCCGTTTTCCTTGTGTCCGTAGGCAAAGCCGAAGGCCCTGCCCAGATTCATCATGATCCGCTTGTAGTCCGTATTGAGGCGATAACCGCCGATCATTGGCTCGTAGAGTTTTTCCCTCGTGGTAAGGGCAATCGCTTTAGCCTGTTCTATGGTTGCGATTCCATTCAACAGGGCCATAGCCTGGGCGGTAAGGGACAGGTCTGTGGCTGCTTCGGCAGGTTTGCCGTCGTTGTCGAAGTAGCCGAGGAAGCGTTGATCACGGAAGGCGTCTGTCTGGATGAAGGCGATCCGCTCCTCAGCGAGCGACTGGAGCCTGTTGGCAAGCACGTCTCTTTTGATCTCCGCTTTCATGAAAGTGGTGTCTGATACCTGGTCGAAGAAGTTTTCCAGATCGGCATCTGGTTCAAGCAGGGAGATAATCTCCTGAAGCAAAGAAAACCTTTCATCAGGCAACGCCCGTACGAGTTCGGATAGAATCCGGAGATTGTTCGCGTACATGTTCGTGAAAGCGACGGTCTCTCCCAGGTTCTTGGCCATGTCGAGGCCATCGTTCCAGTCGGCGTCTTCCAGCCGGCAGTAGCCGTTTTTTCCCCGGTTGTGAAAACCGACCAACGTCTGCAGCAACAGATGCTCGATGATGGTTCCGGTATAGTCTTTTCCCGAAACGAGGACGCTTGCGAGCGATTCTCTCGATCTGGTCCTGTGGGTATAGTGGGTGAACTGGTCGAAGAAATACTTCTGTTTCCGGAGCAGGAAGGATAGATCACCGGTTTCGTCGACATACATCGATACCGTGACAAGCGGCCAGGCGCCATGGTCGGACCAGACTCTGATGATCTGGTTCCTGTCGGCTTTGAATTCGCCGTGATTGTCGCCGATGATGGTGGCGTTCGAGCCATCGATCCGGACACCTTGGAAATTGCTGAAAAGCAGCTCGGGAACGGAAGGGTCGCCCACGATGATGAGCGAGATCAAATCCTGCCACAGATCTCTCCATCCTCGACCGCCCCGGCCATAATCGTGATGCGGGAGGAACGAATTCCCATAATTGCGCCGTAGCAGGGGCTGCATCACGGAAAAACCGAGGCGATTCGAGATGGAAGGAGAGAGGATATTGAAATTGAGTTTACGGGAATATTCGGAAAAGTGGTTAATTACTTGGTCGAGCCCGGAACTGAAGACATCAGGACGAATATGCTTCATTCCGTCCGCAACCGCTTGTTCACGCTCATCATGGATGCCGATCGACAAATATAGGTAAATCGGTTTCCCCGGGTAAGCAAGGACAGGCTCGAATGCAATTGCTCCCATCGCTTCGTAGCCGGAGAACGTCTGGCCTTCGGAAACCATCTGATCCAATCCTTTGGGAAAGAGAAGCGAGCCACCGGAAATGAAGTCATCCATTACGGGAATGTAGCCCTTGACTGTCATTTCGGGCGAGCCGGCAAAAACACTGTAAACAGTGTGATTTTCGCGGTGGCCACGTTCATCGAATGATAGCGTCGGCTTGAGCAAAATTCCGCTGGTGACGGTTTCGATCCGGTTCAGAAGTGAAGTTACATGCCGATGATCCCTCAGGTTGTCCGCGCTTCTTCCGTAAAGTGGAATCGCAGTAATAACGGCCAAATCCAGGGCTTTGTCGCTATTGTTTTCAATTTTGATCCGATGTAATTCTACTGTGGCATCGAGTGGTATATATGAAGTGGTTTCAATCTGGAAAAGCTCATTGGAACGGTTGACCTTCTGATAGAAAAGTCCGGATTCGATATCCAGAGTATCGGCTTGCTGTCTGTTTGTCTCACCATTCATAAAATAGTTTTCGCCATTGATCTGAAAGATCACATTTCGCGACATCTGATGATTATAAAGGTCGAGTTCTGAAACCGGTTCGAGCGCATAATGATTGTGATCGGTTGCCAACGTCCCGCCAAAAAAGGGAGTGATCGAGGCTTTCAAACCAAGATAATTGAATAAAGGCAAGTAAAAACCGCTGTTTTGATTCAGCTTTTGCTGCTTTTTGATCTTGATCACCTACAATTTTAAGAAACCGATTTCCTAAAAACATCATACCACTCTTTTTTTGATTTGTATACACTTTTTTGCAAAAAAATAAAACGCTTACAAAAAAAGCGGATTTCTCCGCTATTTTTCAATTCATAACAAGATTGTCGAAATGCTCTTTCCATCAACTTCCGTATGGATGGATTCCCCGTCGACATCGATCTCGACAGACACTTTGTCAACATTCTCGTTGAGAATGACAAGGACCTTATCGAAACCTGGATTTTGAAAGGCGACATATTGTAGCTTGTCTGTGCCTGAGGATCCGATTTGGATCGCTCCGGGTTTCACATACCTGGATAGATGTCCGATGGCGTAATAAGCCGGCATCAGAATCAGTTCCTCCTGGAAGATCCTGATAATGATCGGTGCCGAACACAGATTGTTGACGTGGTTGGGGCCTCCGGTTTCATCCAGATAGAGGTTCCAGTCGATAAAGCCTTCGGTTCCACCGCGAAAATCATTGATAATGTTTCTCGCGTAGCGGATGCCGACTTCGGCATCGCCGATGTGTGGGCCTTGTTCCTGACATCCTTCAGTGAACATGAGATGCTTTTCGGGATAGAGCCGATGATGCGTCTCCACGTTCGCGAATTTCTCTTCCCCATACCAATGGAATGCGGTTCCCCAAACGTATTTTGCAGCTTCCAAGTCATTATAGATGACTTTGGCTCTGTCAAGCATCAGATCACGGTTATGGTCCCAGACCAATATTTTGATGCTTGATAGCTTGTTGTCAGCCAATGTCTTGCCCAATACTTTGACGAATTCACGTTCTTCTTCCGGTTCAAAGATACATGAGTCCCATCTCTGGATTGCAGCCGGCTCGTTCTGAACCGTGATGTACTGGACATCAACGCCAAATTCCCGATAGCTCTTGATGAACTTCACGAAATAATCTGCCCAAGTCTGATAGTATTCCGGTTTCAGGTGCCCGCCCCTGATTGGAGAATTGTTCGTTTTCATCCAAAATGGAGGTGTCCAAGGCGAAGCCACGATCCCAATCGGTTTTTCAGCCACTTTTTCGGAATCCAGAATCAGTTTGATGATTTCCTTGTCGCGGCTGATGTCGAATGAAGCCAAGGTATCGTCGTAATCATCAATATAGAGATAACTACCCAAGCTGAAGTCGCATCCGTGAATCGAGACGCGTCCGAGGGAATAACCGAGTCCGGAGACGGGATCGAAGTACGCTTCGATCGCCTTTTCCCTGACGCTTTTACCGATCCGATTCAGATTGTAGGCGCTGGCTTCGGTGAAGGCACCGCCGAAACCGATGACTTTCTGGAGTCGCTTGGTGGGATCTAGCATGATCTTTTCGGCGCCATTTGCCGGATTGTTTCGAAAACCGGTTTCCTGCCAGTGAAGGTTTTCATGCCATATGGTTTGTATATGTTTCACGGTTGCATCTCCTTTTGCGTTTCAAATTAATTTTGTGATTGAAATAGAACATCAGTAATGATTATACTCCGAAAAATACCATATGCACAGGATAAATGTTTATTTGTTAAAATTCGGCATACACACGATTGAATGGAGGAAAAAATATTTTTTATAGGATAATCTTGAATCATATGTAGATTATTTTCCCATTTTATCTTGTTTTTGAATTTCCCCGGGTGATATAATTTTCCCATGATCAATGCTAAAAAGGAGATATCATGAAAAAAATCGTCATATTTGCCTCTGCAATCCTTTTTCTTGTGACTTTTATCGGCTGTGACAAGTCAGGTATGACCACTACTGCGGGCACGTCATCCACTTCCACTACAAACTCTACTACAACAACCAGTACCCTTCCTTCGACCTCACCGGTCGACATCAGCACTCTTCAGGAAGACTATTGTGTGGCCCATCCGGATGATGAGCTCTGTTCCGACGAGCCGGCACCAGTGACCGTCGAGGCCGCACGGACCCTTTTCAACGAAACCATCGCCGACTATTCAAACCTTGACGACGGATTCGACTGTTCGGCCCATTTCAGCCCGAACAACACCGAACTGCTCGCGACTTGCGCCAGCGATCCGGTTTCATTCATGCCGGAGGGCTACACCATCCAGACTATCGTCGAGGAGACGTTGCATGACGAAAATCCTGAAAACCTGAGCTATACCGTATCTGTCGATACCGACGACGAGACCAAATACATCGTCTTCGAAATCGGGCTGGAATTTGTCGGGGAGGTTCTTTACATCAGCTCGTGGGCCTACGAAGTGATCGACAACCCGAATTTCGACAGTCAGACGCTCTTCATCTACCAGTTCATCGCCGACTACAACAACACATCCTTATCGAGCAGCAATGTCTGTTCCACATACATTGAAAACGCCATCGAAGCGTCCAACTGCTCCTACGCCAGGGACACTAAGCTTGAAGGCGGCTATCAGATGGCGTTCCTAAGCAAATCCGTCGGGACCTATTATCTCTTTTATGTCAATGCCTACATGCCACATGGCGGATCGGGATCGGAAGGCTATATCGTTACCGGTACTGAAGGGGCTTATCATATCCGTGAAGCCAGTGCCGCCTTCTATCCCACCAGTGCTTTCGATACCGAGACGATCGCTTTCATCTACGAGTACATCAATGAAACCCTTACTTCTTCCGAGGTCTGTGATTTTCTCGATTCGGGAGTATCCGCCTGCCAGACAGAAAGGGACGACTATCTCGAGACCGGTTTCTTCACTGTCAACGATATGACTTCTTCATATTACTATGATGGTACCAATCTTTACTACTACCGCAACGTAACGATCGATATGCGGGATGAGACGATGATTAACATCAGGATCCAGGCCAAAGTCCTGCCTGGTGGCGATCTTGAATACACGATTGTGGACTGATCCATAAAGAAAGGAACTACCTATGAAAGCCATTGTCTTCCATTCACTAAGCAAGAACCAACGTTCGCGCAAACTGGCCGAAGCCATCGCAGGCGACCACTATGAGATCATCCCGGTAAAAAAACCGCCCCGGACGTTTTTCGTCCAACTGTTTGTCTATGGCTACAAGACCGTAGCCGACAAACCTGTGGCTATCGAGCCGATCGCCATCGATTTCGACAAATATGACGAAATCGTCCTCGTTTCGCCGGTGTGGGCCGGAAGGGTGAACGCCTTCATGCGTCAGTTTTTACGGGAATACCCTTTCAAAAATAAGAAAGTCAGCATCATCGCATCCTGTGACGGCGGATATGAAAGGTATTTTGCATCCTTCACCGGTCTTCTCGATCCGACTAACGAAATCGATGACAAGCAAGTCTATGTCAAAGGCATCAAGGCAGATATCTAAATAAAAAAAACGGGAGAAATCCCGTTTTTCAACCCGGATCGGGCCAAAAGACATCATGGTGGAGTCAGAGGGTTTCGAACCCACGACCCCCTGCTCGTGAAGCAGGTGCTCTCCCGCTGAGCTATGACTCCGTCAGTGATACCATTATATCATGAAATCTTGATTTGCCAACACAAAATCGATCAGATAAACTGAGAATGAAAAAGCATATACAAATCATTTTCAAAATCGGGGTGAGAGGATGGAGAAGATTTTCGCCACGCATGGCTTCAAACCGGCGATCGACAAGGATAGCGAAATCCTGATTCTGGGCAGCTTCCCTTCCGTTTTGTCCCGAAGGGACGCTTTCTTCTACATGCATCCAAAGAACCGGTTCTGGCAGATATTGGCCACGATCTATCAAGATGATTTCCTGAATCCCGATATCAGCGTCAGGAAGAAACTGCTCAAAAAACATCACTTGGCACTATACGACGTCATCGAGGCTTGCAGCATCACCGGATCCGCAGACAGTTCGATCGAAGCCGTGGTTCCCGCCGATATCGGTTCATTAGTCAAAGGGACCAGAATCGAAAAGATCCTCATCAACGGACAGAAGGCTTGGGACCTGTTTCAGAAATATGACCGGGAGCTGATGGATATCGCCTACTGTCTCCCATCGACCTCTCCGGCCAATGCCCGCTTTTCGCTTGATAAATTGATTACAATCTGGCAAGATGCCCTGACCGGCCGCGAATAACGGCCGGTTTTATTTTTGCGTCGTCACCAGAGTTTTCAGCACGAGCGGTTCGATCCTGGCCCTGACCTGGTCCCAGTCATGAATGATCTCGGGAAAAATCCTGCCTGGAACCATCCTGATGCAATCAGCACCGGGAAGTCCGAAAGGTATTCCTTCCGGATAGGTGTCTTCCGCCCTGACGACTCTGAAGGATAGGGATCTCAGGGTTCTGGCGACCGGGGCGATCAGGAAGTCATGGTAATACTTCAATGATTTGTCGCTTTCAGGCATGCCGCCGTGGCCGATGATGGCGACGGGCAGGTTCTGACAGGGAGAGATGAATTCCTGATCTCTGATCCACCCTGCGTAGAACAGTTCGTTGAGCTTTTCGAATATGATCGTCAGTTTCGCAGGAATCGTCGAATAATGGGGTACCACCAGGAAAATGGCGTCTGCTTCGACGATTTCGGCATAGATGCTGTCGAAGGCGGAATCATGGATACACTTCGCTTGGCTGGCGCAACTTCCGCAAAGCCGGCAGGGTCTGAGGTCATGATCAATCAGGGGCAAGACTTTGAACGAGTGAGGATCGACGCCGTTTGCTTTCAGGATGTCCCCGATCAGATAACAGACTTTGGTCGAGGCGCTTTCTTTACCTTTGTCGATCGTGTTGGAAGCCGATATTGCGAGCAAGTTCATATGTTGTCTCCTTTGCCTTCTAGAGGTTTTTATTGGAATAGACGCTGATGATTCTTTCCGCGGTCTTCATACCGTCGACAGCCGAAGACATGATGCCACCGGAATAACCCGACCCTTCACCGATCGGATAAAGGCCTTCCACACTCGAATGTAATTCGGGTTTCCTACTGATTCTCACCGGTGAGGAGGACCTGGTCTCGACTCCGGTCAAAACGGCATCGGCAAAGGCAAAACCAGCCAATTTCCGATCGAAGACAGGCAGACTTTCCCTAAGCGTCTTCACGACATATTCCGGCAGGATCAAGTCCAGTCTGGCGAATGAATATCCTGGTTTGTACGTAGGTGTGACAGCGCCAAGCGAGGCGCTTTCCTTGCCCTTCATGAAATCGATTAACAACTGTACAGGAGCCCGGTTGTTCCCGCCGCCGGCTTGATAGGCCTTGGCCTCGAGATTGCGCTGGAAATCGATGCCGGCAAGGGGATGATCCGATCCAAAATCGGAGGGATTCACATTGACGAGCAATGCCGAATTGGCATTGGTTCCGTCACGATGGCTTTCGCTCATGCCGTTGGTGGCCAGACGGTTTGGTTCTGAGGCCGAAGCCACGACATAACCGCCCGGGCACATGCAAAAGGTGTAGGCGCTACGTCCGGTCGTGGCGTGGTGGCTCAGTTTGTAGTCGGCGGCGCCCAAAGCCTTATGCCCGGCGAACTTGCCGTATTGGGCCTTGTTAACCATCGCTTGGAGGTGCTCGATCCGGACGCCGACGGAAAAGGGTTTCTGTTCCATGGCCACGCCTTTTTGGAAAAGCATCTCATAGGTGTCCCTGGCGCTGTGACCGGTCGCCAGCAGGCATACCGAGGTTTTGATTTCCGTATCGTGATTGACGATTATGCCTCTCAAGGTTTTATTTTCAATCACGAGATCGGTCATCATGGTCTCGAACATGACCTTGCCTCCAAAGTCGATTATCTGACTTCGCAGTTTGTGGATGACATCTTTCAGGATGTCGGTGCCGACATGGGGCTTGCTGAGGTAAAGGATCTCTTCCGGGGCTCCGGCAGCGACCATTTCCTCCAAAATGAACTTGCATCTGTCATCATTGATCTGGGTCGTCAGTTTACCATCGGAAAACGTACCGGCTCCGCCTTCGCCGAACAGGATGTTGCCTTGTTCGTTCAAGACCCCGGTTTGAAAGAATTCCCGGACGTTTTTCGTGCGTTTGTCGACATCGGGTCCCCTTTCAATGACGAGCGGTTTGTATCCAGCAAGAGAAAGGACGAGGGCCGCAAAGATCCCCGCCGGTCCGAAACCGACGATGACGGGAGGATTTTCCAGAGTCTTTTCACCCATTTGCGGGATAAGGTATTTCCACTCTTTGGCGCTTGACACGGAGCGGATGTTATGTTCCAGAAGCGCTTTTTCCAGCTTTTCATCGACATTCACATCGACACTGTAGACGAAATGGAGCAGATCCTTTTTGCGGGCGTCGACCGCCTTTCTTTGGATGGTGAGGCCTTTCAGGTCGGACTCCTTGATCCCGAGGATGGACAAAACCGCCTTTTTCAGGGCGGATAGTTCTTTTTCACGATTGATAGCCTGGTCAAGGCCAAGCTTTATGTCCGTAATCCTCAACATCAAGTCAACCTCTTGCCGCGCTCTTGCCGGCCAAGTACCCGCTCGACCACGCCCACTGAAGATTGTAGCCGCCGCAGCGGCCGTCGATATCGACCAGTTCGCCGGCGAAGAACAGCCCGGAAACCAGTTTCGATTCCATCGTATAGGGGTCGATCTCTTCGGTGAAGACGCCGCCGGCGGTGACCTGGGCGTCGTCGAAACCCATCGAGCCCTTGACCAGGAAGCGCCAGTCGAAGAAAAGCGCGGTAATGGTACTGATATCCGCATCGGAAAGCGTGGCGACCGGAGCGTTCTGCTTGGGAATCCCGGCTTCCTTGAGGATCGCGGGGATCAGACGCTTGTTCGCGATGCCCACCAGGGCGAAATCGATCGGTTTATCCGGATCCTGCCGAAGACGCATGGCGATCCGATCGGGGTCGATTCCCGTGATGATCCGGACTTTTAGCTCGATTTTTTCGCCTCTAGACGACAAATCGTTCGCCAACCGGCTCAGTTGCAGAACGGCCGGCCCGCTGATTCCGTATTTGGTGAATAGGATGTCGCCTTTTTCTATCTGCAGGCTCGAGTTGTCCACGATCAACTCCACTTCGCCGGCGAACTTGACGCCGTCAAGCTGCTTGAGGTATGGGCTGTCGAGTTTCAGCTTTGTCAGAGCCGGAAAGACCTGTGTGATTTTGTGTCCCAAAGATTCCGCCAGGGCGTATCCCGAGCCCTCGCTGCCGCTTTTCGGCATGGCCTTGCCTCCGGTTGCGAGGATGACCCTGTCGGATTCATATCTCGTCCCATCAGCCAAAACGATGGAGAATCCCGACTTGGTTCTGATGATGGATTGCACATAGGCTTCCGTCACCAGTTTGACTCCGGAGTGCTCCAGGGCGTAAAGAGCCACATCGAGAAAACTCGAGGCCTGTTCGGACAAGGGGAAGGTTTTGCCTTCCTCTTCATATTTGGGCTCGATTCCAAGCGTTCGGAAACAATCGATCGTATCCTGCGGGGTGAAGGTCTTCAGGGCGTAATGGACAAAATCCGGATGGTTGTAGTCGTCCGGTCCCAGGAGGATGTTCGTATAGTTGCAGCGTCCATTGCCGGTCGCCAGCAATTTCTTGCCGATCCGCGGATTATGTTCGAGAACGGTCACTTCCGCACCGTTTTTTGCCGCTTCGAGTGCCGCCATGATTCCGCTCGCACCGCCGCCGACAACAATGATTTTCATGATTTTCACTAGTTATCCACCTCATCATCAAGGTTAATTATATCACACACCATCAGGCAAGGGAATCCGATTCTTGAGTTAGGTCCGTCCAAATGGAAAAAGCGGGCAGGCCGATTGGCACTGCCCGGTAGGGATTCTAGAGTGGCAAATAAATCAGGGTTCCATTCATCCTTGTGGATCATGTGCGAAGGAATGCCTTCAGAACCGGAAACCCACCCTGAAGATGGTCGAGGTTGGTCCAGTCCCATATTTTCTCATCCCATCCGAGTGTCACCTGATAGAAGGACCCCGAATCGAGCGCCGCGATCTCTGCGGTTTCTCCTTCCAGGGTGTAGGCGGAGTCGTTCACCACCATCGTGGCGTCATACGCGCTCCAATTGTTGGAAATCGTCGCCATCGCCGGATTGCCGATCAGGCCGATGTCGAAGTTGCTGTTGGTGACAGTGATCGCGATATCTCCCAAGAAGAGGTTGTCGCTGACTTCGCTTTCCATCGCCTGACCGGCGAGGGCACCGACTGATCCAAATAACGTGGTATCGCCGACATAAGCGATGGAACCAGAAACGAGGTTGTCAAAAGCATTGCTATTGGAGGTCATTCTCCCGGCAATCCCGCCGACCAGATCCGGACTCATGGATGATACTTCCAAGGAACCTTCCATGATATTGTCCCGGATCGTGGTTCCTTCGGCGTATCCGGTTATGCCACCGATTGTGGAAGGCGTGATGGTCTTTTCCAGTTGGGCCGTATGATGGCTGACAAACAAGTTTTCCTGCAGGGTACCACCGGTCGCATAACCGATCATTCCCCCGAGCCTTGCACTTCCCGATGAATCGAGATCGATAGACAAATCGGTCAGGTTTATCATCACATCGCCGGAAAGGCTGCCTGCCAATCCGCCGATCCAGTTTTCGCCTGCGGCTTTGGTCGCCGTGAGGGACATGGTGCCGTAGACACTGTTCTGGACTGTCTCGCCTCCGTATGCGGACCCGATCAGGCCCCCGGCACGGAGGGTGCCGAAACTCGCCATACAGGTGAACAGGACTTCATTCCGGTTCGCAATGACATCGGCGCCACCACTGAATAGTCCACCGATAGTCGCCCAGGAATCAGGATTGTCGGATTGGGCGACAAGGCTTGCTTCGACCCGATTGTCCTCGATAATGGTGCCCCAATCGCATCCGCCGGTCATACCGCCGAAGGAGAAATTCGTCGCTTCGACTTCGGCGGATAAGGTAACGTTATTATTATATGCATTGATGTCCATGAATCCGGCGGCCAGGCCGCCGACCGAAATGCTGTTTCCGGTCGCATTGACAGTTCCCGTGACCGTGCTACCGGTAATTATGCCGCTTAGGCTGCCAAAGGCCAGTCCGATTCCAGCGGAATTGCCGGTGTTGACAGAAATGTCCACATCGACCGTGACATTGGCAACATCACCCGCGCAAGTACCCGCGATGCCGCCGATCTTGTAGCTACCGGTGGTGTCAGGGTTTCCCTGCACGATGTCGCCCGACACTGAGACGTTTCTGAGCGTGCAATGGTAGGCATATCCGGCCAAGATTCCGACATGGGCTTGCCCGCCGGTGTTGACTGACAGATAGGCGTCTTCCATGGTCAAATCCGTGACGAGGCCTTCAAATTCGGCGAAAAGACCGATTGCCTGCGTCGAAGTAAGCGGATTGTTCACGACGATCGAGAGATTGCGGATGACATGGTTGTTGCCATCGAGGACGCCGAAGAAGTCAAGCGGTGTCCATGTGTGGCTCGACATGTCGATATCCGTTTCGAGAACGTAATTGTATCCGCTCTGGATTCCGACAAGATCGGCATATCCGGTGATCGCATGCGGGAAAACCTCATATAGCAAAATGAAATACTGGAATGTGTTTTCCGGATAGGTTACCGAATAATCATGTCCCGGCAATCCGTAGGTTACGCTCTGGACACTCACTTCCTGGTACAGATAGCCTGGAACATAACCGCTGCCGTACCAGGCGACACTAATGGTATTCGCATCGATCCATTCGATGTCGGCAGCGGCATAGGTATGATTGTTTACGGACTGGAATCCATAATAGGACAGGACGAGCTCGGAGACATCATAACCAGTGGGATTGTCCAGTGTGAGCAAGACATGATTGTCGACATCGTCACCGATCAAAAGCCCGTAATCCGATCTCATATCGACGATATCGATCGAACCGAGGATCAGGATTTCATCGGTATATGTAGATGATACGTTCTGGAAAAGCAGTTTCCCATAACTCTGGTAGGAAACGCCGTTGATTTCGACCAGGTAGATTCCCCCGGCGAAATCGGGAATCAGTTCCACGATCGCCGAGGTGATCCCGTCACCTCCGGAGACGGGAACATCGATATCGTTCAATAGCAGGGATTCGATTTCGATCGCTGCCGGATTCTGCATGAAGACACGGACCTGGACAGCTTCTCCCGCCATCGGATTCGAGGCGTTGAGGATTGTGAGTCCGGTGATCGTTATCTCTTGGTTCAAGGTTGGCTGGTTTTCGACAAACGATCCGGAATGATGTCCGGTGCCATCGCCCAGATCATATTCATAGTCGATCCTGATCGTATAATCGGTGTTCAGATCCAGGCCGGAGAAAGTCGAAAGACCCACAACGGAAAGTTTTTCCTCAATCAAGGAATCACCAGCATACAAGGCCAGGGAAGCCTCGATGATCGTATTGTCCGGATCCGCCAATGCGACCAGGATACTGATGTCCGTCTGTCCGGAAGTCACTTCGGAAAGCGAATATGTGGGGTTTGTCCTGGAATCGGTGGCGATGGTCGCGGTCGCCAGTTGGTGACGGATGCCTGAAGCATCGCCAAGATCGTAGGCGTAATCGATGACAACCGAATACGTGTTGTCCGTAAGCAGATCCGTGAACTCCCTGGCGTCGATGTCTGTCGCGGTCGCTACGAGATCTTCGCCTTGGTAAAGGCTGATGGAAGCGATGGCTCCAAGAGTATCGGGATCATCGATCGCTATGTCGAAAGAGATCGCATCCTTTGATGACGTGATGGACGTGATCAGGACATAACTTTCCGTAAAGAAGAAATCTTTCGCCAAGTAGGCGAGTCTTGGTCCGGTGCCGTCGAGGTCATCGATCAGGCCCACGACCGCATATTGGTACAATGTGCCGGCATCAAGGCCATCGAAAACGAGTGATCCGGTCGACGTGTCGATGCTGATGTCCTCGATCAGGGATATGCCGTCAAAAAGGAAAGCTTTAAGTTCCGTTCCCTCCCTGGAAAGGACGCCGCCAGGATCCGAAAACGACAATTCGAATTCATATTCGGATTGGGCCAGGGCGACATCCGTCGTCGTCAACTCCGGAAAATCCGGATATCTCACTCCGACCGTGATCGTCTGGTCGCCGCCGATCGCCGCATCCTTGATCTCGGTTCCATCGACATATTTGATCTGATCGATCGTGAACGACCTGATTCCGGGAAGGTTGCCGACGGTGATCTTCAGATAGAGGTTTTCGGAATCCGATCCCTCCTCGAACTGATAGGATTGGTATTTCATCGCGTTGAGGGTGAAGGAAAGAATCTCAAAATAGGCGGGGTTTTCGATCATGACCCGGATGATCACTTCGTCCTCCGGATCGGCGAAATATTCCGGTGCGTCAGTCGGTTCATCCACCGCGAATACCGCCGCGATCAGATCCTCGATCCTTGAGCCTTCGGGATTGTCGAAGGGGTTGTCCGGATCGATGGTTGAAGACAACTCATGCAGGCCGGGAAAGATATCGTATCGCCAAGACAGCGCCTCGATCCCCGATACGATCTGCATTCCCCGGTACACCGGAACCTGCGTGACGGTTGTGGACGAGTCGGTCGTGGATGTCGAAGGGGTGGTTGTCACGTCGGTGGTCTTTCCTGAACATGCAAAAAAAACGAACAGCGATCCCAGCAAGAACAAAACCAGCGAAAACAGACGAAAGTGCCTGCTTTTCATATTGAGTTCCTCCTTGAGTATCCTATGCGGAAACATTTCAAAAAACCTGCCTAAGCCGGCAGTTGAACAATTACAGTTCAATTATATTCTTATCTTTGTCGCACTACAATACGACTAGGTAAATTACAGCAATCAGAAGTGAAGTTTTTTATCATTCAGATCATTTTGAGGATCATGTCATGACTTCACAGCAATTAGCTGTGTTTCTTGGCCAGATCCAATATTTTCTTCCGGAAGACGATGACAAGGACGGTCAAAAGTACCAAAACCGACAACAAGATGACAGAAGTGGTCGTGTCACCGCTCGATAATCTTTCGCCGACGAGGCTGTAGAACAGGATCGACGGCACGCCGGCCAAAATGATTATCAGCAGAAATTGGATCAACGACATCTTCGATTTGGCGAAGATATAGGGAAGGATGCCGTTAGGCAATCCGGGAATCAGATACAGTACGAATGCGATCTTGGCAGCGTTCCTGGATTCCATGAGAAAAGAAAGATCCCATTTTTTCGGTTTCGGTATCCGATTTTGAAACAAGCGGAACATCTTGAAGGTCTTGCCGAACCTGCGGATCAGGATGAAGACGAGGGCGTTGCCGACGACCAGGCCGACGATACATATCGCCATGCCCTTGACCAGTCCATAGGTGAGGCCGGCCAGGATCTGGACCGGCTGAGCCGGAAAGATGGTGGTGATCACCTGAACGGCCTGAAGCATCGCCAAGATGAAAATCCCTTTCCAGCCATAGTCATAGATGTCGCGCGTTACCACCTGTTCATTGGTGATATGGGCGACGACATCCTTCAATAGCGGCATCAGATCGATGACCATTATGGTGATGGCGACTAGAATCAGGACAACCAGAAGTATCGATACGACAAGATTGATTGCTTTGGACTGAAACAGTGGTTTCATGGCTGCCTCCAGGAAAAAAAGCACTAGTATATTTATCTTCGAGGTCAAAATCACAATGCAACTAGATTATATCGCTTGTCCCATGAGGAATCAACATGCTATGGAAATACACTTATTTCAAAAACACATTTTTCGTCTACCAGTCGCCGTCATCAAAATCAATTGGATCATCAAGCGGGTCCCATGCCGAATCACCTTCATCAAGAGATCTATCATCATCTTGATATAAAGGTTCATCGACCATTAGTCCCGAAAAATCATCGAAATCATGGATATGGCCATAGGGAATATCGATCATATCGCGATCAGTTGAAAAATGTTGCCCTTTGATTTCGCCTACAAAGATGTTTACCCCTTTGTTCTGATTGTCCGCACCAGTGATATTGCTCACGACCATTTTATAGGTCGCACCATTGTCGATGTTCTGAGCCAACGTCTTGTTGTTTTCTTTAGGAACATAGCCTATCTCCAGACCTGATTTGGTCTTGATCAAGATGGCATTCTTATCGTAAGCATTTTCGGGTTCCCGAATGTAAACCAATTCATCTCCAACTTTGATTTTCTGAATATTAAGCTGTCGATTGTTGTATGTCACACCCGCTAACTTAAGATAAAATCCTTTATTTTTCTCATCATTTGGTTTTGATGTCTGTCTGGCTTCGTCGATGATTCTTATTCTGTTCTTAATATGTTTCGGAAGCTGCATGCCAGACCCTTTATATTGTCCAAAAATATTGATATCTATTTCTTCTAGTTGTGAACCTTCCTCAAATGTAATGGCTCCGGTACAATACGCGAACGCATACTTGCCTATTTGTTTGACGCTATTGGGAATTATTATGTTTTGCAGCTTGGACGCGTTCGAAAAGGCATAGTCACCAATACTTTTCACGCTGTGGGGAATGATGATATTCGTCCCACTATAGGATTCGAATGTGTGTGAATCGATTTTTTCGAGATGCGAACCCTCTTCAAAGATTATGTTTGCCGTACAGAAAGCGAATGCACGTTTGCCGATATTGGATACGCTTTTCGGAATTGTGATTTCCGAAACGCTTGTGCACTTTTCAAAAGCGCGATCGCCGATACTATGGACGCCGCTTGGAATGATGATGCGCAATCCTTTATATTCACAAAATGCATCCTCACCAATTATACTGAGTTGCGAGCCTTCTTCAAAATCAACAGCCGCTATGGATAACATGAACGCACATGAATCGAGACTTTTAACACTATTGGGAAGAGTGATTCTTGATCCGGTAAATTTATAAAATGCGTACTTCCCAACGTTTTGCAGTTGTGACCCTTTTTCAAAACTGATTTTTGCATTACAATTTGAAAATGCATTACTACCTAAATAGGTTATATTTTTTGAAACAAGATATTCGTGGGATTTTACAGGTGCAAAATAGATAGCGGTCCTTGCTTTATCAAATAGGATCCCATTTTCTGCTGAGAGGGCTTCATTCTTCTCATCGACTTCCACCCATTCCAACTTTTCAAATCCATCAAAAGGTAAGAAACCGATATGCACTACCGACGCGTGCAGCCAGACTTTTTTGATTGATTGAAAGCGAGGGACATGCTTATTAATATGAAAATCGATTTCATTTGTCCAATCAATTCGATACTTGAACATAGTTAGCATCCCCTCCATCATCAAAATCAAGCTGAGACATACAGATTCTGAGTAGATATTCTTTTTTCCCCGCAGGTGAAATAGGGAGATTCTACTGCAAAATATTGTGAAATCTCCTCTATATAGAGCATATCATCAATGGAAACGATTTTCAAGAACAGTGTAAATAAACACAGATGATTTTACGCATGCAATAAATAGTATAGATGAATTAATCATATGGGTCTTCAAATAGTATGGCAAATAAAAAACAACGCTTTTTGAACTCTATGGAATCGAAAGAAATAGCATTAAGGAAGACAAGTATGAAGGGTTTATGCAACAAAAAAGGTTTGATCACAATGAATCAAACCAATGCTTTTTATATGGTGAAGCCAGAGGGGTTTGAACCCCCGACCCCCTGCACGTCAAGCAGGTGCTCTCCCGCTGAGCTATGACTCCACGTGAGATTATTATAGCATGCTTTTGAAAATATGCAAAGGAAAAACACCTCCCGAAATAAGATTTTTATGGAAAAGAGAGCCAGCTGTATCCTCGCCGACACAGTCGATTTTGAAGATGCGAATCATCCCCGGCAGATGGTGAAAGTCATCACGGTCGGTTAATTTATGGTTATATTCATAATCACAAATAATCGAACGGTTATTTTCTCTAACTGTTTATTATCTTGGATAATGCGCTTTTACACAAGAATATTATATGTTATTATATTCGCATCCTCGGGAGCGCCGGTAGGGAAACCTTCACCTGTTTCCTGTTGTCAAATCGAATCTCAGTCTTCCAAGGATAAATCACGTATTTATATCGGGTTGACACCTCTTTCGCTCGAAATGTGTTTTTTTGTGTGGAAAAGGTGGTCCGGTCCGGCTTATAAATAAATGAAATGCAAATAGGAGGATGTAAATGAAGTATCTTGCTACCTTCGCCTCATTGCTCATCGTGTATCTGTTTCTGGCAGGTTTCACGGTCGAAGAGGTGATTGCCGGAAGCATAGTCAGCGCGATCCTCACGCTGCTTCTCGCAAAGTACATCGATTTCAAGATCGACATACTATTGCCATGGAAGCTCGTGAAGTTCGTGTTTATCTATATTCCGGTTTTTATTTGGAAACTGCTTTTGGCGAACTTCGATGTCGCGAGAAGGGTACTTAGCCCCAAGATCCCGCTGAATCCCGGGATCGTCAAGATCAAGACCGGTCTCAAGGGCGACTTCGGCAAGTTGACGCTCGCCAATTCGATCACCCTGACTCCCGGAACGCTTTCGATCGATGTCGAAGGTGACAGCCTCTATGTCCACACCGTGGACGTCAAAGGCAAGTCCGAAGCCGAGAATCAGGCCAACATCAGCGGACCGTTCGAAAAAATCCTGGGAGGGATCTTCAAATGAGCATCGTCGATATCATTGTCTTCTCCCTCATGGGACTAGGCGTATTGTTCGCGCTGTTGAGACTTGTACTAGGTCCGAAACTTGTGGACAGGGTCGTTGCCATCGACACCTTCAATATCGTGGTGATCGGCGTCATCGTCTTGCTGGCCAAAGTCTTTGAGAGCAACCTGTATCTGGATATCGCGATCATCTATGCGATCCTGGCGTTCCTCGAGACCGTCGTATTCGCGAGATATGTGGAGGGACATAAACATGACAATCGTTAGTGATATCTTCCTCGTAGTCGGCGGCTTGTTCTTCCTTCTGGGGGGGCTTGGCGTTTTCCGGATGCCAGACACCTTCAACCGTATCCAGGCCGGTACCAAGGCCACGACCCTGGGCGCATTCGCGACCCTGATCGGTGTGGCTTTCGCCGAGCCTTCGTGGACGATCAAGATCGTCCTTATCATCGTCTTCATCATCCTGTCCAATCCGATCGGATCGAGCGCCATCGCCAAGGCGGCGTACAAGTCCAAACAGATTCCGGACAATCTGGTACAGGACGATCTTGCGAAACGAGGTGAAGAAAGTGACAACGTTTGATATCATATCCCTTGTAGTCGGCGTCATCCTGGTCTTCATCGCCCTCGTCGCCATCAACGCGAAAAAGCTGATGAAAGCGGTCCTGTTCCTTTCCGGACTCTCGATGCTCTCGGTAGTCGCTTTCGTAATGATGAAGGCACCTGATGTTGCGATCACGGAAGCCGTGATCGGCAGTGGTCTCGTCACCGCCCTTTTCGTCTTCACCCTGCTTGCGACCAAAAAGAAGGAGGAGACGAAATGAAACTGAAAAATCTCTTGGCGCTCTTTGTCGCCCTCCTGCTTTCCCTGTCGATCATCCTCGCCCTGTCCAACAACACCTTGTTCCCGAGTTTCGGCAATGTCGATCTCAACGACCGGGTATCCGGGGAATATCTCGACCAGACCAATATCGACGATGTCGGCGCCGCCAACATCGTGACGGCGATCGTCGTCGCCTATCGTGGCTTCGACACCCTGGGCGAGGTCACCGTGCTCTTCGTCAGTGCTCTTGGCGTCGCCTTGCTGCTCGGATCCTCCGCCAAGCAAAAACGTCTGGAACTTGATTTCAAACCGAACTTCATGCTTCGGGTCGGATCACGGGCGCTTTTTGGAATCATACTCCTGGTCGGGCTCTATATCATCCTGCATGGTCATCTGACTCCGGGCGGAGGTTTCCCTGGGGGCACCATGATCGCGAGTGCGATCCTGTTGCTGTACCTGGCCGATGACAGGTTCCGGGCCAAGATCAAGGGCTTCAAGATCCTTGAAGGCGTGGCCGGAAGCCTCTATGTCATCATCGGTCTCTTGGGCTTGCTTCTGGCGACTTATTTCCTGCAGAACTTCCTGCCCTCGGGAACCTTAGGCGACCTGTTGTCTGCCGGTATCATCCCGATCATCTACATCCTGATCGGCCTCAAGGTCGGCAGTGAGATCTCCGGTATCATCGACAATTTCCTGACCGAGGAGGAATCAGCATGATCCAATACGCAGCCATTGTCCTTTTCGTCCTCGGACTCTATGGACTGGTCATCAATCGCAACCTGATCAAAATGATCGTTTCCCTGAATGTCATGGAAATCGGTCTGAACCTGTTCATCATCTCGATCGGCTTCGTGTATGACGGCGTGGCGCCGATCATCACCAGCACCAATACCGTCGGAGCCGTTCTGTTCGTCGATCCCCTGCCCCAGGCTCTGGTCCTGACCGCCATCGTCATCGGTGTCGGTACGACCGCCTTGGCGCTCGCGATCGCCAAAGGCTTTTACACAAGATACAACACTTATGACTTAAGCAAAGCGGAGGAGGACCTATGAGCGCCGTATTGTTGATCGCAATCCCGCTTTTGGCGGCCTTCCTGTCGATCCTATCCAAGAAAATCGCTCCCTATCTCTTGCTTGCCGCCGCTTTGTTCAACCTGGTCATCATGTTCTTCCTGCCGGAAGGTTTCGTGGTGATCGGCGGCTTCATCGAGCCTTTGGGCATCAATCTGCTCTTCGACACCTATGCGAAGATCGCCTTGTTCCTGGTCGACGGACTGATCCTTGTGATCACCATTCTCAACCTGAAGGCATATGGCAAGTTCGCGACCGTATTGTTGCTGGCTCTCGCCAGTCTCAACGGGCTGGTCCTGACAAACGACCTTTTCAACCTGTTCGTCTTCCTGGAGATCGCCGGCATCGCCAGCTATCTCATCTCGAGTTCGAACCGCAAGCCGGGCCACACCTTCCATTATCTGGTTCTTGGCGCCGTCGGCAGCAGCCTCTACCTGTTCGGCCTCATCATCCTCTATGCGATGTTTGGCACCCTGAACATGGTCGATCTGATCGACAAGATCATCCTTAACGGCAACTACGGAAATCTTGTGCTGCCGTTCGTCCTGATGTTCATCGGCCTCGGAGTCGAGGCGAAACTGCTGCCCTTCAACTCCTGGGTCAAGGGCGTCCTCGGCAAATCAAACACCATGTCCGGACCGATGATCGCTTCCGTCTATGCCGGGGCCATCGCCTTCGCCTTCGGCAGGCTCATCAACAATCTGTTCCAATTCCAGGGCACACTGCTCACCGTCGTGCTCGTGATCCTGTTCCTCGGCATCGTCCTTGGTGAGGCGATGGCTTTCGCCGCGACCAAAGTCAGGGAGCTCCTGCTCTTCAGCGACGTGGCCCAGGCCAGCATCATCGCCTTGCTGTTCGTGAACGGCATCGTCATCTGGGCGGTTTACCTGATCATCGCGAACGCCATCAGCAAGCTCGTGATGTTCCTCGTCATCAACAAGGCCGCCCATGATACCGGCACCGACGACATGAACGACCTCCAGGGCCTTTTCAGCAAGAACATCCTGGTCGGAATCACTTTCACCGTCGTAGCCCTCTCGATAATCGGCATGCCGCTGTTCGCGGGCTTCGTCATCAAACTCAGCTTCCTCTCGCAGTTGGCACAATCCGGCCAGATCGCGGCGATCGCGATCATCCTGCTCGCATCGCTTGTCGAGGGCATCTACTTCGTCAGGCTGCTCGTCAAACTCTGGTACAAGGGCGACAAGGAAGTTTCTGTCAATTACAACCTGTCGTTCAAGGTCGTCTTCATCATCGTCGCTCTGGGACTCCTGGTTTTCGGAACTTACCGGGCGCCGCTTGACAAACTCGACAATTCCATCGACACGGTCGCGGAGGTGATCAACAATGGCTAACATCGAATTATTGATCCTGCTTCTTTTCGGATCGGCCCTTGTAGCTTATTTCCTGACCAAACTTTCGACGATGGCCGGGTCGATCTTCACGATTTTCGCCACGATGTTCGTGTTTGTGAGTCTGGCTTATTACGGTTTCAGCCAGAATCTGGACACCTCTGTCAATCTGATTCCCTTCTTCTCGTTTTCCCAGACGTATCTCGGCTTCTATTTCGCCATCATCATCGTCTTCGTCTATCTGATGGTTAGCTTCTTCCATCCCTACTATTTGAATGAATATAAATACAAAGATTCGTACAACATGCTGTTCCTGTTGAGCCTGGCGGGAATCGTCGGTGCTTTCTACACCGACAACTTCATCCAGTTGTTCTTCTTCTTCGAACTGATCATCTGGACGACGATGTTCCTGATTCCCCAGGGCAAAAGCAGGGAGGCCGCGGTATCCTACTACGGTTTCTCCGTAGCCGGAAGCGTCGCGATGCTCCTCGGCATCTTCATCATCTTCCAGCAATCGGGCAGCTTCCAGATCGAAGCCGGCCTTGCCGGGCTTTCCGGTACTCCCGCCGTCTTCGTGTTCGTGTTGTTCCTGATCGCATCCTTCGCCAAACTCGGAGCGTTTCCGCTCCATATCTGGCTGCCGATCGCCCATGGCAACGCTCCGCATCCCTTCTCGCCGGTTCTTTCCGGAGCCTTGGTGAAACTCGGAGCCTTCATCGGTGTCCTGGCTCTGATCAAGATTCCGGCCGCGTCAATCGACATCGCCGCGATCGATCTGCCTCTGGGACAATACATCGTCGCGATCCTCGGATCGCTCTCGATAGTCTTCGGGACGCTGATGGCGATCAAGGAAGATGACGCCAAGAAACTGCTGGCCTACTCCTCGATGAGCCATGGCGGCTACATCCTCGTCGCCTTCAGCCTGATGAATTCGGTCGCCCTGGCGGGCGGATTCTATCACATCCTGGCCCACGCCCTGGCTTCCGCCGGCGCCTTCATGGCGATCGCGGCCGTCGCCAGACAGACGGGCACGACCAAGATGAGCGAACTGGGCGGCATGATCCACAAGATGCCGATCACCTATCTCGCCTATCTCATCGCCATCATCTCGATGGCGGGCATCCCCCCGATGGGCGGCTTCATCTCCAAATGGCTGATCTTCCAGGCCGTCATCAACAAGGGCATGGTCCTGGTCGCAATCGCCGTCTTCTTCGGCTCGATCGGTTCCTTCCTTTATGTCTTCCGGCCGCTCGCGGCCCTGTTCCTCGGTCAGGAACTGTCCGAGTACAAGGTCAAGGTCAAGGAAGCGCCGCTGTTGATGCTGATACCGACTGTCATCATCATGCTGCTCAACATCTATACCGGCGTCCTCCCGGGAGCGCTTCTTGGCTTCACGAACAACGTGATCGTCGAACTGGGCTTCGCCCCGATCGATGTCACGACCTTCGATATCACCGGTTTCAACGGCGTCCTCAATCCGGCATTGATCTCACTGATCTTCGCCGTCGGTGTCGCTGTCGCCTTCGTGATCTTCATCATACTCAAGAAGAGTCGCAAGGTCGGTCTGATGGATACTTATACAGCTGCCAACTTCGTCCATGACGAACATGTGTTCCACTATACCAAGGATTTCTATGCACCACTCGAAAGACTCTACGAGAAACAATCGACCTGGATGACCCGCTTCTACGCTGCACTGGCCCAGAAGGTCATGGAGGTAGGTCGACTGGCGAAAACGCTCTTCATGTCGAAATACGTCGAAATGGTGATCATCTTCATTGTCGGCATCATCTTGTTCCTGTTGTGGGGTGAAATACTATGACTCTGATTGTGAATATCCTCGTCGGATTGGGCGTCGCGTTGTTCGGATTCGCCCTGCAGACCTCGATCGGCGGCATCAACCGCCGGGTCGTCGCCAGGCTCCAGAAACGCGTCGGTCCGAAATGGTACCAGGAATTCATCGACATCTTCAAACTGCTGAGCAAAAGAAGCGTCAGCCACGGCTGGATCTTCGATTTCGGCGTCATCATGGCCCTGGGCGGCATCATCGCCACGGCGATGTTCATGCCGCTCACCTCGAGTTTCTCCGCCTTCGGCACCTATGACAACTTCTTCATCTTCGTCTATCTCCTGGCCGTCGGCATGCTCGGCATGGCGATGTCCGCCAGCGGTTCGGGCAACCCCTGGGCCTCGATCGGCGTCATGCGGGCTCTCACCACGATGCTGGCATATGAAGTTCCTTTCATGATCGTCGTTCTGACGATCATCAAGCTCTCGGGTTCCAGTTCCCTGACCCAGATCCAGCTCTTCCAGCAGGCGGCAGGTCATAACTGGTTCCTGATCGCGCTGCCGATCGGCGGCATCGTCGGCTTCCTCGCCCTCATGGGCATGCTTGGCAAGAAACCGTTCGAGACCTACATCGCCCCGGGCGAGATCGCCTCGGGTCCGATGGTCGAATATGGCGGCAAGCAACTGGGCATGCTCTTCATCATGCACGAGATCACGGTCTTCATCGAAGTCAGCCTCTTCGTACACCTGTTTCTGGGCGGAGCCACGAACATCTTCATCTTCCTCATCAAATACTTCCTCGTCTATACCTTCGCCAACCTGATCTCGAACGTCAACGGCCGCTTCAAGATCGATCAGGTCGTGAAGTTCTTCTACAAGTGGCCCCTGCTCGCCGCAGTGGTCCAGGCCGTCATCGCAATCTATTTCGGGTGGGTGATCTGATATGAAAAGTACAAAATTCACACCTGCGACCAGGATGTCAAAGGAAGAAATCGACCGCAAGTGGTATGAGATCGGCGACTTCTTCCGCCGCAATTCGCTCTGGCTCCTGATGTATTGCACCGGCTGCTGCGCGATCGAACTGCCGCCGGCGATGACTTCTGCCTACGACATGGAACGTCTCGGCATGGGTCCGATGGCGACACCGCGCCAGGCCGACATCCTGCTCGTTTCCGGATATCTGTCCCTCAAGACCTTGCGGCGTCTGATCTACACCTACGAACAGATGTCCGAACCGAAATACGTCGTCGCCCTGGGCTCCTGCCCGATCAACGGCGGCATCTACCACGATTCCCACGCGGTCATCAACCAGCTTGACCAGTACATCCCGGTCGACGTCTACGTCGCCGGCTGCATGCCGAACACCGAATCCGTGATGAACGGCTTCGTCGACCTGATGGACCAGATCAAGCACAAGAAGGCCGTCGGCTGGAAGAAATACCATGAGAACCATGACTGGTACAAAGCCAATCAAATCCAATCGTTAGGGGAGATCGATGTCCATGACGAATTCCATGAATAACGTCGAGTTCGTGAAGGCCCTGGTGGCGAAAAACATCGAACCGGTCAAGACCGAGACGATCGGCAAGTACCAGGTGGCTTTCGAAGTCCGGAAAAACGACGTCCACCATATCCTCGTCGCCCTGAAAAACGCCGGCTGGATCCAACTGTCCTATCTGTCCGCCATCGACTGGCCCGAGGAGAATCATTTCGAACTGGTCTACATCGTCATGAACTGGGAAAAACCGGTTTATGTCCAGATCCGCGCCAAGATCCAACGCGACGATCCCGTGATCGATTCCGTCCTGCCGATCTATCCGGGCGCGAAATACTACGAGCGGGAATGCCATGAGTTCTTCGGCGTGAAGTTCCCCGGCAATCCCGATTACGAAAAACAGCTGATCCTGGAGAACTGGGACGATATCCCGCCCCTCAGGAAGGATTTCGATCCCGAAGCCTACAGCGACCGCAAATTCCCGAAACGGGTCTACACGACCGACTACTCCGTAACGAACGACAAGGACTCGAAACTGAAGAAACGGGAACAAAGAATTGCCAGAGCCCTGTCCCTGAGAGGAGGCAAAAAACAATGAAACAGATGAAACTCTTCCTCGGACCCCAGCACCCCGGCATGCACGGCAACGCCTCCGTCCACATGTACGTCGACGGCGACATCATCAAACGGAGCTATCTGCTTCCGGGCATGCTCCACAGAGGCTTTGAAAAAGGCATGGAACGCAAACTCTGGGTCAACAACATCAGCCTGATCCCGCGCGTGTGCGTACCCGAGCCCGACATCAACGAGATGGCCTTCGCCCAGGCGGCGGAAGCCCTGCTCGGTCTCGAGGTTCCGGAACGGACCCACTGGATCCGGATGATCATCCTGGAACTCGCCCGCATCTCCTCGCATCTCATGAGCTACGGCGGCCTCGGCGGTCCCACCGGACACTACACCCTGATGTATCACGCCCATGCGGACCGGAATACGATCCTGGACATTTTCGAAAAGATCACCGGCGCCCGTGTCTACCATCAATACATCGTGATCGGCGGCGTCCGCAAGGATCTGCCGGAAGGAATCGAAACCGATATCAACGCCTTTCTCGACGATCTGGAATCCAGGTATATCGAATACCGGGACCTGGGCATCGAGAATCCGAGCGTCATCAAGCGTATCAAGGATACGATCATGCTCCCGGCCGCAGTGGTCTGGGAACTCGGAGTCACCGGCATCGGCATGCGTTCGAGCGTGAACCGGCCCTATGACATCCGCAAGGTCATGCCCTACGCCAGATACGACCAGGTCGAGTTCGAAGTCCCGATTTCCGATTACAGCGACGCCAGAAGCCGCGTCGACCTCAAACTGAAAGAGGTCGTCCAATCGATCTCGATCATCAGGCAATGCCTGAAGAAGATGCCGGAGGGACCCGTCAGGGTCAAACCCTCACGGGGCCAGTCCATGCGTTGGACCGTTCCCGCCGGCTATGTCTACAGTCCCGTCGAATCGAGCCGGGGCGAATTCGGTTATTACATGGTCTCAAACGGCGGCACCACCCCATATCGTGTCGGTGTCCGCGGCGCCAGTTATCCCCAAGGTCTGCTGGGCATCGAGAAATATCTGCCCGGCAACCGGATCGACGATGCGGCCCTCTGGGTCGACACGATGGGTGTCTGTTCGCCGGAGATCGACAGGTAGGTGAGAATGATGGACGAAAAACAAAGATATCGCAAGGCCAGCATTTTCAATGCCTGGAGACATTTCAAGTACCTGTTCAAGAAGCCGGTCACGCATCCGATGTCGACCATCTTCACGAAAAAGAACGCCGACTATCTGAACTCCAACCTGTTCTTCCCGAGAAAGAAGAATCTCGAATCCTCCCCGAGGACGGCTCCCGACAACCTCCGGGGCTTCCACACCAACGACTGGGAGAAATGCATCGGCTGCGGAACCTGTTCCGAAATCTGTCCGACCGAAGCCATCCATATGGTGGAAAGACTCGATCTGCCCCTGGTATCGGGCAAGCACCAGATGCGTCCGGTGATCGACTACGGCCGTTGTTGCTTCTGCGCCCTCTGCGTCGACACCTGCACCACCGAAAGCCTGAAGATGAGCAAGGAATACATCTATGCCGATTCCAATCCGGACAACTTCCTGTTGATGCCGGAGAATACCTGGCAAGGTGAAACGGTGGAGCCTGGTTACATCAAGACCGAAACGACCGACCTTCTCGATCTGGAACGTAGACCGATGGAACATGTCGGCGCCGAAGAAAGAACCAAGAGCTATATCGAGGTCGTCAGGGGCTATTCCAAGGAATATGCCCGCCAGGAGGCCGCCCGCTGCGTCGAATGCGGCGTCTGCACCACCTCCTGCCCCGTCCAGATGCATATCCCTCAATATATCAAATCGATCTGGGAAGACGACATCGAAGGCGCCTTGCGTCAGGTATATGAGACAAATCCCCTTCCGGGAGTCTGCGGCCGGGTCTGCACGCACAACTGCGAAACCGCCTGCGCCATCGCCGTCAGAGGTGAAGCGATCGCCATCAGATGGCTGAAACGCTACATCATCGACAGCGCCCCCGAGGAAATGTACGACAAGATCTTCCAGGAACCGGTATCCGAAGTCATCGACGCCAAAGTCGCCATCGTCGGTTCCGGTCCCTCAAGCCTGTCGGCCGCCTATTATCTACGAGGCCTCGGCTACCATGTCGATGTCTTCGAAGAGAAAGCCAAGGCCGGCGGTGTCGCGAGCTACGGCGCTCCGCAATACCGGATTCCCGACTATGCCGTGGAAAAGGATGTCGCCTTCATCGAGAAGATCGGTGTTAACATCCACACCTCGACCCGGGTCGGAAAAGACATCACCCTCGACGAGCTCAAGGCGAAATACGACGCCGTGTTCCTGGGCAGTGGTTTCTTCAAGGCCCGCAAGCTGAACATCCCGGGAGCCGACCATAAGGATGTCATCGGCGCGATGGACTTCCTGCCCCTCGCCAGGGATTATGCCAGAAGTCACCTTAAGCTCGAAGCTATCGATGTGAAACCTTCGGCTGTCGTCGTCGGTGGCGGCGATGTCGCCTTCGACGTGGCCCGGAACCTGATCCGGTTGCAAAATCTGAAATATGGCAAGTCCGATGTCAAGATGACATCGCTGGAATCGCTCGATATCCTGCCGGCAAGCGCCGACGAACTCCATGAAGGCACGGAAGAAGGCATCAAGTTCTTCTTCGGCAACGGCCCGCAGGAAGTCATCCTGAAGGATGGCAAGGTAGCGGGACTGAGGGTCTGGAAATGCACGAGCGTGTTCGATGCCGAAGGCCGGTTCAATCCGACTTTCGACCAGAACGTGGAAACCGTGCTTGAAAGCGAACAGGTCTACCTGTCGATCGGACAGGCACCTGATTACGACTACATCCCCGAAGCCTTGAAACAGGAAATCAAGATCGAGCGCGGCAAAGTCAAGACCGGTCCGCTTGGACAGGTCGATGGCGCACCCTGGCTGTTTGCCGGTGGTGACATCTCGAGAGGACCGGACATCATCACCGCGGTGGCGGACGGTCACAGAGCCGCTCAGGCGATCGATGAGTACCTCTACAACAAGGCCAAGAAACAAGCCGCTTCCGCCTACAGGGAAGAGATCCGGCAAGCGATCAAATTCAACACTCCGGATCTGGCGCTTAAACCCGCCAAGAAATAATTCTGATCAACATTGAGGCTGTTGGTAAACACCGACAGCCTTTTTTGTCGAAAAAAAACAACCGTCCCTGAGGGACGATCGTCAGCAATAATCTATTTTTATCCAAAACGCCATGTAATCTCTACCGGGCTTCGAGAGTCGGCTTCAGAGCTTTTTTCTTGCGCCTAACGAGCAATATGACACCGATGATGATCATGGCCAGGCTCAGATACTGGGACGGGGTCGGGAAATCGTTGTAGGCCGTATGGATGAACGGCAACAGACTGCCCCGGTCGTCTCCACGGATGAACTCGAGCATGAATCTCCAGATCCCATACCCGATCAGATAGACTTCGAATTCCCAGTTCTTGAAGGCGTTCAGCTTGTCAAGCAGGATGAAAAACACGAACAGGAATGCGGATTCGAACAATTGCGTCGGATATACCGGGGTATTTGGATAGGTTTCATGGGCATGCCCGTAAGGGAAAGTCACGCCGACGAAGGAATCGGTGGGAATGCCATAGCAGCACCCGGCCGCAAAGCAACCGATCCTGCCGAAAGCATGGGCCAGGACGACGCCGGTGATCACCGAGTTGGTGATCTTTCGCATGTCTTTGTCTTCGTATTTGTAAAACCATTTCATCAGGAACCAGAAACAGACGAGTCCGCCGATCAAACCCCCGATGAAGGTGATCGATCCGAACGTAAGCTCGCCTTCCTCGAAGGAATGGAACACCCCATCGAAGACATAAGAAGACAGGAGGGCGAAAAGCAGGCTCACGGCCAGAATGATCAGAATCAGGTTCGTGTGTTGCCTGGGGAAACCATCCCTTCTGTCGAAGCGGTTCGCCAAATAGATGAACATCGCGAAGATTCCCAGCATGATCATGATGTCGTATGTGGGCAGCTTATAGCCGAAAACATCGGGTAGGAAATAGGGATACATGTCAACACCTCGCTCTAATTATATCACATCGGATCCCATTCGATACTGTCAAGCTAGAACTTAAGATAGTTGGATTCCATGTTCAAAAGCCTGGCGGCCTCTTCATCGACCATGATCGTGACATCGGGATGCAACTGCAGGATCGATGCCGGAACGTCGTCGGTAACCTCGCCGTAGACAGCCTTGTAGATCGCATCGGCCTTGCTTGGCCCGGAGGCGATAAGCAGGATCTTCTTGGAGAACATGATGTTCTTTATGCCCATCGTGATCGCATACTTGGGCACTTCATCAAGCGACTCGAAGAAACGCGAATTGTCGATTCGTGTCTGTTCATCGAGCTTGACGACGAAAGTCTGGTTGCCGAGCTGACTGCCCGGTTCGTTGAAGCCGATATGGCCGTTCTTGCCGATGCCAAGAATTTGCAGATCGCGCTGGTTGCCGAACATTTTCTGATTGTATTCCGCAGCCAGCTTGGTCATGTTTTTGAGGTCGTTCGAGGGAATGTTGATGTTTGTAGGATTGATGTCGATATGGTCGAACAAATACTTGTGCATGAACGAATGATAGCTTTGGGGATGGTTTTTGTCGATGCCTACGTACTCGTCCAGATTGAAAGTCTTCACTTCCTTGAAGGAGATGATGTAGTTTTCATAGGCCTCGATCAGACGCTTGTAAAGCCCGATCGGGGTTGTTCCCGTCGCCAACCCCAAAATGAGATTGGGTTTTTTGATGATTTCCCTGATGACGAAGGCGGCCGCGGCTTTGGACGCTTCGTCATAATTCTTGTATTTGAATATTTCCATATGTTACTCCTTTATCCGATCTGTCCGATATGTTTCAGACTCTCTCTGATGTTGCCGTTGAAGGTGGTGAGGATCCTTTCGATTTCATCCTTGTCCTCGATCCGGGAAAGGATGGCGAAGATCGCGTGTTTGACGGAGTTGTATTTGTCGAGGTAGTCTTCTGCCGTCTCGAGACTAACACCGGTCACTTCCATGACGATCTTCTTGGCGCGGGAAATCAGTTTGTTGTTGGACATGGAGACGTCGATCATCAGATTTTCGTAGACTTTGCCCAGTTTTACCATCGTCGCCGTGGTGATCATGTTCAGGATCAGTTTTTGCGCGGTTCCCGATTTCATCCGTGTCGAACCGGTCAAAGGTTCGGCCCCGGTGATCGCCTCGATGGGATGTTTGGCGATCTTGGCGATCTCGGAATCGTGGCTCGTCGTGATGCAGCAGGTTTCGGCACCGATGGAATTGGCGTATTCCAGACCGCCGATGGCATACGGGGTGATACCGCTCGCGGCAATGCCGACAACCACGTCCCGGGCGGAGAAATGATGGCGTTTCAGATCGGTGATGGCTTCCTCCTTGGAATCTTCGGCGTTTTCAATCGCCAGTCTCAGGGCGTGATCGCCGCCGGCGATGATGCCGATGACCTGTGATTGGTCCACACCGAAAGTCGGTGGAACCTCGCTGGCGTCAAGGACGCCCAGCCTGCCGCTCGTTCCGGCCCCGATGTAAAACAGCCTGCCGCCTGTTCGGAAAACGTTGGTGACGATGTCGACCACTTCGGCGATCTGGGGGATCGCTTTTTCAACCGCAAAAGGCACCTTCTTGTCCTCGTCGTTGATCATTTTCAGGATCTCGTTCGTGGATGCGATGTCGATGTTGGTCGTATTCGTATTGCGTCTTTCTGTAGTGATCTTGTTGATGTCAACCATTTTGCCACCTCTTTTTGTTTGTCATAGCCAGATAATAAGCGCCATATACCGGCTCAAGTTGTTGCGGATCGATTTTGAAATTCATTCCGGCCTCTTTCATCACTTCGATCAGGGTCTCCTTCACATGGGGGGCCTTGAGGAGGAATCCGCCTTTGAAACCGAGCAGAACTTCGGTCTCGGAATGGAAAACACGATAGGCCTTGATGGCCTGGATGCCGAGCAGTTTGCCTTCCTGAACCAGCAATCTGATGGCATCAGGATCGTGGTTATTGGCTGCTTCGGCGATCAATGGGGCCAGTTCGGCGATCTTGTTCTTGGAATTGTTGTAGACGAAATTCTTGATCTTGGAATAATCGCTGGCGCCGATCCTCATGAGAATGGCCTTTGACAGCTTCGTGATCTCACGTTGGCTTTCGTATTGGTCGATGATTTCCTTCAAGGCGCTGATCGCGAGATGATAACCCGATCCCTCATCGCCCAGGAGATGACCGAAACCACCGACGAAACTGATCTTGCCTCCGAATTCGGACATCACGACGCTGCCGGTACCGCCCAGAACCATGATGACGTTCAAGTCGCTGTATTTCTTAACCGAATATAAGGCGAGTTCCGCATCGGTGACGACGGAAACCGGAGCCTGGCAACGCTGGTGCAATTCATCAAGGAATTTCTGCTTGTTCTCATAGTTCGTATAACCGGCGATGCCGATCTGGATGATTTCGATATCTGAGGCATCGATACCTGAGGTCAGCTCTGCCAACGCCTGGAATAGATGCTCCAGGGTGTTTTTCTCGTCAACACTGAAGCTGGCATATCCAGCCGTGATCCGTTTGATTTCCTGTCCTGAGGGATCAAACACCATGCCGATGGTCTTGGTGCCACCGCCATCGATCCCGATGATGTATTTTTTCATAACCTCACCGGCGGCTTTCCTCTGGGAACCAGGTTCCCGGAGAGATATTCGACAAGCACCTGGACGGAGTTGGGCGTATATTCATAGGCCAGAGAGAGATTCTCGATATCGTCAACGAACACCAGGTCATAGGGGTTTCTCATGGCTATCACATGCAGTTCACTGCTCCGATTCAAGGCCCGGATGAGTTGCTGCTGAAGGGGATGGAGATTGGCGTTGTAGGAGCAAAACACCACTTGTTGGTAGTCTTTCGCCTTATTAATGATTTCGCTTAGTTCGGCTTCATCGAGCTTGACCGACACTCTCATGGTGTCTATTTGCGGCAATTGTTTCCTGATTGCCTCCACGATGTCGGCTTCGCCATGGGTTTCATCAGCGATGGTGGTCGACAGGGGATTGGATGCCAGCAACAGGGTTTTCCCCCTATCTGCGAACGGTTTTCCCCGAACCAGGGTGAAGGCATCCCTGACAACGCCAAGCGCGAAATCCTTGGCGGCCCGGTCCCCGACCTGGGCTTTGACATCCGCGAAAGCCGTTTTTGGATCGTATACGATATTCTCCTGCTTGAAAGAAAGAACCCTCTGAACCCGCTGATCCAGTTCGGACATGCTAAATTCATTGTTCAGGACGGCTTCTTTGATGTATGCCGCGGTTTGTTCCTGAAGTTCCTCGGAATGCGACACGAGGATCAGGTCCGCCCCCGCTTTCAAGGCCATCAATGCGCCTTTCTTGGTCGTGTAGAAGGACTGGATGGCCTTCATCTCCATGCAATCGGTGATGATGAGGCCCTTGAAACCCAGTTTGTTCCGCAGATAGCCCGTTAGCATCCGGTGGGAGAGCGTTGTCGGCAAACCGTTATCTGTCAGGGCGGGAAAATCGATATGTGCGCTCATGATCGCCTTCACACCCGCACCGATCGCGGCTTTGAAGGGAACAAGTTCGAGTTTTTCCAAAGCGTCCAGACTCTTGTCGATCTTTGGCAGATCGAGATGGGAATCGACCAAGGTGTCCCCGTGTCCCGGAAAATGCTTCGCGGTGGCGATGACGCTTTCCTGGAGGCCGCGGATCATTTCACAGCCACGGGTCCGTACCAGTTCCGGATCGTCTCCATAACTTCTTACGCCGATGACCGGATTCAGGGGATTGTTGTTGATATCAAGTACCGGGGCCAGATCCATGTTGATTCCCAGAGCCTTCAGTTCCCGGCCCATCAGTCGGCCGGTCTGGTAGCTGTTAACTGGCTCCTGGCTCGCCCCGATGGTCATGGCTCCGGGGAAAAAGGTAACCCCGTTCTTGAGTCTGGTCACCATTCCGCCTTCCTGGTCGATCATGATGAAAAGCGGGATATGGATGGTCTCCATAGCCAGGTTCTGCAAAGCCTGGTTCAGTTTGAACAACTGTTCCGGATCCCTAACGTTTCTTGCGAACAAGATGACGTTTCCGATCCGGTTGTCCCTGATCATCCTCAACGCATGGCCGTTCAGGGTCGTCTGATCGAAACCGAACGCCAGCAGTTGGCCGATTTTTTCATCAAGTGTCAGGTTCCCGATCTTCATATCAGTCATAGAGATGGTACCTCCGTTTGAACTTGGAAAACTGTTGCTGATCCAACATTTGTGATGCAAGGATCTCCGTCAACGGGAGCTTGTTCTCCCGGAGTTTTTCACTTCCGGTCAACAAGTCTATGAACGGTCTTCCTCCCTTTGTGAAAGGAGGAATAAAGTCAAACTCCGGATGTCGGCTGCGGATCAAATCAAGCAGGACATAGCCGGTCTTTACCGGTTGAAAGGCCTGTCTGTCCGTGATCACCAGTTCGATGCCGAAGCAAAAGTGATCCTTGTGTTTGGAAAAGGTGGGTGTGAAATAGGCGGGGATGAAAGCCACGCCTTCAAGTTTGGCTGCCTTGAGCCGCTCAATCAGATACTCGTTGTCAAGGTATGGACTGCCGATCATCTGGAAGGGTTTCGTCGTGCCTCTGCCTTCGGACAGATTCGTCCCCTCGAAGATGCAGGTCGCAAGATAATAATAGGGAGTAGTGACAGACGGGATGTTGGGAGACGGCGAGATCCAGGGCAAACCAGTCTGACTGAAATCCATTTTTCTGTCATAGCCCTCCATCGGAACGACGACCAGATCGGAGCCGATGCCGAATTCCTGGTTGAAAAGGATCGCCAACTCGCCGATGGTCAGACCGTATCTTTGGGGAATCGGGTAATAGCCCACGAACGAACGGTAATCGATGTCGAGCAGGTTGCCTTCCACATCGGAAGCGTTGACGGGATTCGGTCTGTCGAAGACGACCATGGTCTTCATCTCTTCTTTGCAGGCCGTCATCGCATAAGCCATGGTATATAGATAAGTATAGAATCTGGCGCCCACATCCTGGATGTCGAAGGCCAGGATGTCGAATGAATCCATCATTTCCTTGGTTGGCCTTCGGGTCTCGCCATAAAGCGATGAGACCTTGATTCCGGTCCGATGGTCGACATAGCTTCCGACATGAAGACCGGCCTCCTTGTCGCCCCTGATTCCATGTTCGGGTGAAAAGAGGACCACCAGGTTTGTCTGCCGGGCGAAGATATCGATGGTTGATTCGAATCTAGTGTTCATGCCGGTCGGATTGGTGATCAGTCCGACCCGTTTGTCTTGGAAAAGATCGGGATACATATCGATCCTGTCGATGCCTAGTTTAATCATTGACCTTACCTATGCCTTCCAGATAACGGACGACCCTTCGCGTCAGAATGACGTTCAAGAACATGGGGATGCTCAAGCCGAAGAACACGAAAAGAAATGAAGTGTAGCTGTTGGGAAACAGGATCAGGAGAAACGGTGAGAAAGTGATGACGACCAGAATCAGGGTGATCCAGTAGAATCTTCCTGCCAGCATGAACGACAATTTGATGTGTTGCCAGGGATTGAGATCGCTTTTGACCCGGATCACGATCAGGGAAAAGAGCATGATCGCCAACCAGATCCCGGTCAGCCCCAAAGAAACGTAGTATCCGATCCAAAGGAAGGTTGTGGGGGTGAGTTTGAGGCTGGCATTGTAGTAGCGGATGTTGAGGAAGGCGATGAAGAAGCCCAGAATCAAGACGGCTCCATAGGCGATCTTTCGTCCCAGATCCTCCTTGAAATAGGCGAAGAAATCCACGAACAGCCTCGGGTTCTTCTTGTTCACATAATCATTGAACATGTTGTACCCGGCCGATATCGCCGGAAAAACCGTCACGATACCGAGGCTGAAGAAGATCATGAGGATGTTCAAAACCACCAGCCTGATGATCCAGTCGGCGAATTCGTTGATGCGGGTGAAGAATGGTTTATCAAACATGGTATAAACTCCTAGCCGACGATACCGGTCCTTTCGATCGATTCGACAAACTGTTTCTGAACGAAGAGATACATGATGAGCAGGGGCAGCATCATCAGCAATGCGGACACATTGCTGATCAGGGCCAGGAAGAGCGGATTCTCCCAGACGTTCTGCCCGATCAGATCCAATCCTCCGGTATAGAAGAGCGCCTGATACATGCCTTCGGCGGCGTTGATGAGCTGCATCGTCAGAAGCGGGAAGGTTTCCGCGTTCGAAACATCGAATATCGCCACATAGTAGGCATCGTTCCACTGCCAGACGAAAGCGAACAATCCGACCGTGACCAAGGCGCCCCTGGCATTCGGCAGCATGATGTTCCAGAAGGTCCGGAACACGCTCGCGCCATCGAGTTGGGCCGATTCCTCCAGTTCCTTGGGCAGCCCCCGGAAGAACTGGCGGAAAATATAGATGAAGATACCGCTCCTGATTCCCATCCCGAGCCCGCTCATGAGATAGATACTGACTTCCTTGCCGATCAGCTTGATGGCCCGGAAATAGAGATACTGGGCCAAAGACAGCGCCTGCGGCGGCGTCACGATCGTGATGATGACCAGGAAGAACAGCAGATTGCTGCCGCGGAATTTGAGGCGGCTGAAGGCATATCCCGCAAGCGCCGTCGAGAACAGCTGCAAGACCATCGAGATGAAACTCAGGCGGATGGTGTTGAGAAGCGACCGCCAATAGTCAAGCACGACCATCGAAATCTTGAGATTCATCAGCGACCAGTGCTCGGGGATCCAGATGACCGCGGGATTGTTGACATCCTCCGGTGCCCGGAGCGCCATCGAGATCTGCTGGATGGTCGGGAACAGGATCACGAAGCAAAGACCGAACAACAGGATGGTCCGCAAGAACTTCAGGAAGAACTCGCTGATCCTTCGTTTCCATACCAGCTTGGTCCGGGGCTTTCTCAGATAGGTCATGGCGTTTTTATAGAAGGTTCTCGCATCATTAAGGTAATCATGCTTCTTCATAATGTGAACCTCCGATCTTGAAGACCTTGGCCACGACAGCCAAAATCAATAGCAACATGATGATCGTGCTCACATAGATCCAGGCCATGGCCGCACTTTCACCCCAGCGGGTGGATTTGTCCAGTTCATTCGAAATGATCGTACTGACCGAGGAGGTCAGGAACGTATCGACAAGGGCATAGACGGTGACGGTGATGATATGGGGACTTACATTTGGCAGCGTGATCAGCCAGAAGGCCTCATAACTGGTGGCGCCTTCGATCTTGGCGGCCTCGTAAAGGTGTTTGGGAACCGACTGGATCGAGGCCAGGAAGAGCAGGATGGGAACTCCCGCGAGGGAAAGGATGGCATAGATCCGGTCGATCAGACTGACGATGAAGTTGATGAGCCAGGGCATCATGCCTGTCTGCAACAGATAGAACTGCAGGTTGAAGATCTGGTTGATTCCCTGTTCCTCGAGAATGGCGGCGATCGCTTCGCCGCCGCCAAGGGCGGTGGTGACCGCGGCGCTGTTCAAAATGACGGGTATGAAAAAGATCGCTCTGACCAAAGCCCGGCCCCGGAATTTCATGTTCAGCATCACGGCGATGAAGAGGCTGAAGATCAGCAACACCGGGATATTGATCAGGGCGTCGATGGTGGTGTTGATCAGTTCCACCCGGAAACTTGAGGTCGATGTGACCTGCTGACTCCAGGCGTAGACATAGTTTTGAAAACCGTTGTAGGTCGAAATCAGGCCATCCGGGGTCGGCTGCAGCTTGAAGAAGCTGAAATAGAGGCTGCGGATGAAGGGCACGAAAAAGAACATCATGAATCCGAGTGCCCAGGGCAAAAGGAAAATGATGGCCCAGAAGAACTTCTGACGGCGATAGCCTTTGATACCGCCTGACTTAGGGCGACGGACAGGTTTCTTTGCCAATGCCATCATTCCCCCCCCACTACCACAAAGTCCATCGCCGGGATATCATATCCCAGGACGTCCTGGACTTGGAACAGGTTGTAATTGATCAATATCTCAAGGCCTTGGGAATAGGTCACCTTGAAGACGTTGGCGCTGACTCTTTCATGGTCGACCAGATAACCCTCGTAGATACCCAAGTTGTTCAGGATCGTGGTCTGTTCCTCGATCCGGTCGAGCCAGTTGGTGTATTCGGTGGAGATATAGTAATTGAACTCGGTTTCCTTGAGTTCGGTGGAACTCATGTAGGTCAAAGTGTACTTGAGGTTCGATCCCGTCTCGATGGCCTTGAGGAAATTGTATTCGTCGGTCCGTTCATTGGCCATATTGAAGCTTACCGTCGAATAGTCGACCTTCCCGGCCAGAACGAGTTGCAGCAACGGGATCTGGTAATCGAGAATCGCATACAGGGTGGTTTCCATCGGCAGATCGGTCGCATACTCCAAATAGGGGAATGTGAATCCCAGGGGATCGGACAACATGATATCTCGATCCAGGTCTTCGAGGATCGAGCGCTGGAGCATCAGGCTGTCCTGTTTGTAGACGAGGGTGTCGCCATATGAACCACCGAGGACGCTGCCGAGGAAATCGAAAGCGATCGTATCGCCGTCGTATTTGTCGGTGAAGCGGGACATGACGGAATCCAGATACAACGGATTCAGGATATAGTCATCCTTGAATCCCTGGTCGCCCGGGGATTCGCTGTAGGGCAGTTTGGAAGGAAGATGGTAGGTGAAAAGCATCGAAAGACTGCCGTCAACCCGGCTTGAGGTGTAGCGGTAGTTGTCGAACAGCTTGTCATAGCCGTTGGCAGCGAGCAGGCGGATGTCCGGATAGACGCTGATGTCGTTTCTCTCGGCATATTCCAGCAAACGGTTGTAGTCCTTGTTGCCGCCGAGCACGGGTTCGATCCGGAAATCGTCCGCGACTTCCGCTGACAAACCGCCGTTGGCCATGCCTTTGTAGCTGACATTGATCTTTGCGACTCCGAACGCCTGGAGCTCCTCAAGGATCAGCTGGCTTTGATCGAAAGTGGTGAGCGCCCGGCTGCGGTAATAGGGTACTCCCAAGATGAACGATTTGTTTTCATAGCTGCCGAGGAACTCGATCGTCGGATAGGCGGAAGTGGTCTCGTCCGTATGATCGAACCCGTAACCGGTCTCCAGATATTCCCTGTAGACACGGGCGATGTTGACATAATCGGCCTCATCCTGGTCCAGGAAGGTGAATTCCACCGTGAAATCGGTGTCGACACGCGTATCCGTCCAGAGGTCAAGCGCGTACTGATTGAAGCCGGAGCCGAGGATTATCGCCTCGTTTTCCCGGAAATTGAAGGTCGGGTAGACCTTGTTGTAGGAATCGATTCTTCCGGAGACGTCGGCGTTGATGGTGGCCATCGCATCGCCTTTCGTGATGATGGCGGCGAAACCGCCGTTATCCTTGACCATTCCATATAGCGGAATGCTGATCTTTTGCTGGACTTCCGGCATCTTGTGGGGCAAAATCCCCAGATCGTCGCCATAAAGGCGCTTCGAGTAGGGCCGCTGGTAGTATTTGCCGTTGTTGAACTGGATGACGGCTCCGCTGCCATCAGGCAGAACGATGTAGCCGTTTGTCGGCTCGCCGGCGATTTCGCTGACGGCGGTGCCGAAATGTGGAAAGAGCGAGATGGTGGCGAGTCTGGCGTTTTCGGTTTCCGAAATGGAATCCCGGATCACGGAGACATTCACGCCTCCATCCGTCAACAGGACCTGGATCGCGACCTTGAAGGTCGGCGGTTCATAGTCATTGGTATAACCGTACGCGGCATTCTCCTCGATCGCCCGTTCACGGGTGTAGCCGAGACTTCCCGGTCCGTAAAAGATATCGTAAAGGCGGCTTCTAACCAGTACCGACATGCTTTCGTACTGGGTGATGACATAGACGTCTAGATCCTCGTCGTATCCCGTGTAGGCCAATGTCTGCAAAAGCCTTTTCTGCGGATGGGCGTCAAGGATCTCCGGTTTCAGATATTTGGGAAAATAGAGGTAATCGATGTCGACATCCTTGATGTCATAGAGGATCTGGAATCCTCCAGTCACATATTTCACGGAAAACGTCCGGTAGCCGGCCTCATATAGGACGCTGTCGGGATGGTAGATGCTCATGGCGTAATTGTTGATCTTGGCCAGGGAACCCGTATCGTTGAAATAGGAGAGTTCGAGGGTGGCCTTCTGCTTCTCCACCGCAGCGGTGGTGATGGTTTTGGCCGGGTCGAGCTGCCAGGGATCCATCGTGGTCGGATTGCTGTCCCAGGTGATGCCGGTCAGTTTGTTCCTGACGGCGAAATGCGAAGTGGTCTCGTCCAGATACAGCTCGTAGGTCTGGTTGGATGCGACTAGATGGTTCGTGTCGGAAAGGGTCATCGCATCGATGAAACCAGTTTCCGTATATTCGATCTTGTCGATCGGCTCAAGACTGATCGGATGCATGTTGAAAAGGGTGAAATACAGGACCGAGACGAGCAGGAACGCCACAGCTACTATCAGCAACTTTGTCTTCATGGTCAGTACCTCAGGTTGAACTCTTCGACAACCGAAACGATGAAGGCGATGAACTGCTGGATCAGGTTGAAGAAGAGTAGTCCGACAAAGATCATGACGGCGATGGCGACCAGGGTGGCGAGAAACGCCATGATCGTCTTCAGGAGCCCGTATTCATGGATGACGAGGATGCCCATGAAAAGCATCCATCCGGTGGCGAAATAGGCGATATACATGAGAACGTTGTAGAAGGCCATTTCCTCAAGCGTCAGGAAATTGCTGAGGATGACGCTGGGGAAGCCGATGATGATCAGCGGAAACAGGGAGTATCCGGTGACCATCAGGATCTCCTTGTAACTGCCTTTCCCCTCCATCAGCGTGGTGACGCTCCAGTTGCCGACGGTGAACAGGAAAATGATCAGGAAGACGCCGAAGATTTCCTGCAGGCTGTTCAGATCCTGCGGGTTGTTGTTGTTGATCAAAAAACCCAGATTCCGGAACGAGAAGATCTGAAAATAGGCGAAAATCAGGATGAACACGATGGCGACGCCAAGTTTGCCCTTCCGGTAACGCTTGAACTCATCGTACCCGTCAAAGGGATGGAAAAGGATATAGCCCGGAAAACGGAAATAATCACGGAGGAAGTTATGCAACTTAGTCTTCATACAGGAGTGATCCTCCCTTCTTGCGGATGCGTCTGATCCTGGTTCCCACAAAGAAACCGAAGACGATCACGACGCCACCGATGATAAAGCCGAAATTGGCCTTGAGGATTTCGTTCCGATATTCCTTGAACGCCTTGGAGTAATAATATTGGTCATGGCCCAATTCGAAATATTCCATCGCCATTTTGAACTGTCCTTGACGCAACAGCAGTTTGCCGATGCCGTTATAGGCGATCTCGTAGTTGGAATTGATCTTGATGACTTCTTCCCATACCATAGCGGCCTCGGCGAACATTCCGAGGTTGTGGTAATGGATCGCCGTCTTGACGAGCCCGCCGAATTCGGTGGGCGTATAGACGACGATGGTCCTGGTGCCCCGATCGAGCACCAACAACTTGTCACCCAGATAATCGATGGCGACCGCCTCGCTGAACTTGTCCGCCTGATTGCCTTCATCACCGTCGATGAAAAGCAGGTAGCCTTCGTTGTCGTAGGTGAAAAGACGGGACCGTTTCTGGTCGAGGACGGTGTAGATGCCGTCAACGGTATAGGAGATGTCGACGAGGCTGCTCGGCCCATCCACGACATAGCTGTTCATGCCGACCACATACTGGACGTCCCCCATCGGTGGAAAATAGCCGTTCCGTTTGATGACGTCCACTCCCTTGGGGTTGATCAGCTGAATCGGGTTCTTGTCGTTGTTCTCCGAGACTTTGCTGGTCGCGAAGATGAAATTCTTCTCGTCGATCGTGACATTCGTGTATTCGGTCGGCAAAAACAGCTGCAACTGGGCGATCTGCGCTTCCGACATCAGGCTGCGCCGGAAGATGTCGAGAGGCGTCAGCTGGATCGGATTGACACCGGTGTAACGGTTGAAGGTGCCGTCCGAATTGATCTCCATGATCCCTTCGTAGATATTCTTGGCGACCACATACATCCTGTCGGTGCCATCGACCGTGATCTTGCTCGGTTCGAAGGCGATCTCCTCGAAAGTGGGATCGTCCATCTCGCTGAACGTGTTCACGACTTCTAAATCGTGATTGAGTTTCACGATCCGGTAGTTGCCCGTATCGGCGATGAAAATCCCGCTTTCGGTGACATCCACCCCATAAGGCGATTTGAGCGTCAGCTGAGTCTGGTCCGTGATGCCCTGGTCTGCCAGGATCAACAGATAGTCGTCAGTGAGATCGAAGGAGGTGTTCTCGCTCACCAGATGGAAATCGGTGTCAAGAATCACCAGGGAATTGGCATCGCTGTCGACGACATAGATAAATCCGTCATAGACCACGAGGTCTTCGGGCGAGATGAGATTCGCGCCCAGTTCCTGGGCATTGACGCTCGCCGTAAAAGTCATGCCGGGAGCGCTGTGGATGGCATCGCCCCAGTATGAGTAGATGTAGCTGCCGGCACCGGTCTGCAGCGCCGCCAGCAATACGATTAAGATTAGCGACAGGATTTTTTTCATAGGCATCACTTATTTCATGCCCGAATGGCTGAAGGTTTCCACCACGCGGGATTGAGATAGGATAAAGAATGTGACCGGAACGATCATCATGATGAAGGATACGGCGGCGATCGTGCCCGCCCTTTCGATCGTGCCCTGCGCGATCTGTTGCAAGGCATAGCTAAGCGGCTTCATCTGCTCACTGAAAATGAAACTGCCGCCATCCGTCGTCCATAGTCTTTGGAACAGAAGGATGATCAGGGTCAGCCAGGCCGGTTTGACGAGGGGCATCACGATCTGGAAGAAGATTCGGTATTCGCTCGCGCCGTCGATCTTCGCCGACTCGATCAGTTCGTCGGGGATCTGGGTCATGAACTGTTTCATCAGATACAGTCCGAGACTCGAGGCGATCGCCGGCAGGATGATTGCTCCCGGAGTATCGATGAGTCCGATTCCGGAGATGATGATGTAGTTGGGGGTCGCCGTCACCTGGGGTGCGAACATCAGGGAGTAGACGACCAGGGTGAAGAAGAGTCCCCGGCCGGGGAATTTGTATTTGGCGAGCGGAAAGGCCGCCATCGAGGCGATGAGGACATGGCCGACCGTCCCGAGGGCGGTGATCAGGATCGTGTTGAAGAAATAACGGCTGAAAGGCACCCAACTGTTCCCGATCAGTTCCGAGAGGTCGCGGAAGTTGTCAAGGGTGAGGTTGCGCGGAAAAAGACGCGGCGGAAACAGGAACAACTCATCCAGAGGCTTGAAGGCGTTGGAGGCCGTCATGATGAGCGGATAGGCGCTGAAGAAGCCGAAGATCGCCAGAACCAGGAAAAGGAGGATGTCGCCGCCGAGGGTGCGGTTGAGACGACGGGTCTTTTTGAACAGTTTCATCTAGTCGCCCACCTTCCTCAGAATCTGTCTGACGATCAGATTGGTGGTCATCATGATGATGAATAGTACGGTCGCGATCGCGCTGGCATAGCCCAGGTCGAAACGGATCGTGCCATAGTCGATCAGATGGGTGACGATCGTGTGTCCGGCGTACTGGACGCTCGGAAAGCCGACGAGCTGCATGGATACCTGGGCGATGGCGAGCGAAGTCGTGATCTGCATGACCGCGCCGAACATCAGTTGCGGTTTCATCGAGGGCAGGGTGATGTACCAGAGTTCCTGCCACCGGTTCCGGATGCCGTCGATGGCTCCGGCCTCATAGAGGTTGCGGTCCACATTCTGCAACCCGGCGATGAAGGCGAGGAAACTGACACCAAGCGACAGCCACAGCTGGACGATGATGATGACAAGCATGATGTAGTCGGGATCTTTCAGCCAAAGGATCGGCGAATCGATGATCCCGTATTTGATCAGGAAGGCGTTGGCATAGCCGTGGACGTCGCCGCTGAAGATCAGAAGCCACATCAGAAAGGCGTTGCCGCTGATGCTCGGGGCATAGAAGATCAGGGTCAGGATCGACCTGAGCCGCGGACGGAGTTCGTTGATCAGCCAGGCGAACACGAAAGCGAGCAGATAACTGATCGGCCCCGTGACGACGGCCAGGATCAAGGTGTTTTTCAAAGCGATGATGAAGACGTCGTCTTCGAGGAACAATTTGATATAGTTGTCAAGACCGATGAACCTTGGCGGTTCCAGAAGATTGAAATAGGAAAAACTGATGCCAAGCGACATGATGACCGGAATGATCGTAAACGTAAAGAACAGGATCGCATACGGAGCCATGAGGATGTAATAATCTCTGCTTTTCTTGATCTTTTTCCACATGAGTTGCCTTTTTGTCAGCGGAGGTGCACCCACTTTGATCTGGTCCACGTCATTCCTCCTAATTCAATCCGAATTCCCGTCGTTTCTTGGCGATCTCGTCATTGATCACCTGTACATAGTCATAGATGGTTTCGCGCGGATTGGCGTTTTGGTCATACACCAACCGGAAGGCGTTGTCCAGATGTCTGCCGGTCATGTAGCCGCCCGGCACCTCGGGAATGCCCCGCACCCAGTTCCACTGTTCTTCCAGCTTCTCGTATTCCTTGACCGTCCAGGGCAACTGGCTCATGGCCGCGACATTCGCCGTCGGATATCTGGCGGCAGCGCCAAGGATGCCTTCCATCTCCCGGCCGAAGCGGACCTGGGTTTCGGTACTGGTCCACCATTTGAGGTATTTCCAGGCCGCTTCCTTGTCCTCGCAGTCGTTCATGATCATTACGGAAGTACCGGTGGATACCGTTTCCCGGCGGATATAGCTTTGGCCTTCGTCATCGATCGCGACGGTTCCCGGGACCGGCAAAAAGTCCCATTTGCCCCGGATTTCCGGTGCGAAGACGCTCAGGGTGTTGTAGATGTTGTAATAAGTGATGCCGATAGGCATCTGGCCGCTGCGGAAGCGGTTGACGAAATTGGCTTCCACGGGGAAGGAATAGTCGGTATAGAACTGGGTCCACATTTCGAAGACTTCCGGTCCCCTGCCCTCGTTGAAGCCGCTTGCGCGATTTCCGTCGATATAGAACTCGCCATCGTTCTGATAGAACAAAGTCGAGAATATCGGATTGGGCGGCAGATTCATGACCGAGCCTTCTGTGATCGGGATCGGCAGATAGAACTCGAGATTGTGCTTCTGCAGATCCGGAATCAGACGGATCACATCGGCCCAGGTTTCGGGCGGTGTGAGCCCCATTTCCTCGAAGATGTCGGTCCGGTAGAACATCATCAGGAAGATCTGTTGTTCGGGCAGGGCGTAGTAGCCGCCCTCATATTCGAAAGGCACCATCGCGCTGTCCTTGAACCTCTGGGTCACTTCGTGAAAATCCGCGAACTGGGTCAGGTCGTAGACGGCGCTTCGCATGGCGTAGTTCACAGGGATGCTGTTGCCAAGTCCCATGGCGACGTCGGGCCCGACATTGGACAAGGTGGCGGGCAGAAGCACGCTCGCGTTGACCAGTTTCAGGTCGATCTTGATATTGGTTTCCGGCGTGAAGGACTCATCGATCAGCTTGCGCAAGACATTCGCCTGGTCGCGGCCGATCGAAAGCCATACCTCGACGGAGGTATCGGTCGTGAAATCGGCTGATTCACCAAGACTCGAGTAGTCGGTGCTGAAGGTGGCAAAAAAGGAGCGGATGCCGAACCACAGTCCCTCCAGGGCCGATTCCCTGGCTTTCGGGAGTTTCTGATCCTGCTGGTGGAGGACGAAATAGTCGATCTCGAGCGGCTGTGCGCTAAGCAGGAGAACCAGGGTCCCGAGCGATGAGATGTTGCTGTTGAAGGTTAGCAGCTGCGTATGGATTTCCCTGGGTTTGTCGATGAAATCATCCAATTGGATGATCGCCGTATCCAGAATTCCGGTCTTTTCACTCTTGGAGCCCGATATTTCGATGATCTTCTCCCTGATCAGGGCGAGATCCTCCCTGGCGGTGACGATTCTATCCATCAGATCGGGAATTCTTTCCGTCAACTGGTAGTCGCGGTACTGGTCGGGTTCCGGTCCGGTATAGACCAGAATCTCCCGGTACATCTTGTTCAGGTTGTTGATGGTTGTCTGCACTTGTCCGATCAGGGGACCATACTCACCAAGGGATACTTCCATCTTGATGGTGTGTCTTCCCGCTTCGAGATAGAACCGGTAAGCGTCATCGGCGTCACCAAGTGTCTGGATCCGCCAGTTGTTTTCATAGACAAAGGCATAATTCTTCATTTCGGCGAAGGGAATCCTGTCATCGATATAGATGTTGCGATAGACATTCATTCCCGAAGCCAGGCGTTGCTTGACCCGCATGCTGATCTCGTACATTCCCGTTTCCGGCACGGTGAATTCCCAGGCGATGAAGTCGCCGGAGACACGCCAGTTGTTGCCGCCGATGGTGTTGAGTTTGACCAGATTCGGGCTGCTTGGCATCGTTCTCGCGCTGGAGCGGTCATTTTGCGGATACAGGGTCGGAGATGAACTGTACGCCTGGGTTTCCGCCTGGATGATTTCGATTGGCACAGTCGATGCCGGAACATCCTCGTATATCTGTGAATACTCGTCGTAGGTCAGGTCCGATTCGATGCTTTTGATCCTGATGTCCTTGATCATCAACGGTTCGCGGATGCCTTCAAGGGAGATGGTGTTGACCCCGGATTGGAAATGGAAAGCATACGGCTCGCTGATGTAGCCGACCTGATCCTTGAAATAGCTTGTCGTCCAGAACGGCGTTTCAACCTGGCTTGGCCGGATATCGTTGCCGTTCACATCTTCCCGGACCGGATTGGCGTTTCCCCAGATCCGGTTGAAGGCGATGTTCTGGGCGGAAGTGAACGGAACCGTCCCGTTGATAGAGAGGGCCCGTTCGATGTTGGAACTCTTTCCCGGGTAGGGATAATAGTCAAGCATCAGATTGTAGAATCCCTCCAGGGGAACGTTGACGACCCAGGTCGTCATCCCGCTTTCCGCCGTCAACAGCACGTCATCCACGCCTTCATAATTGGCAAAGATTTGATAATTTTCGCCGATCACGGTGTAATCGACCGCTTCGATGACGATATCGACGTTTTGCGGACAGACGTAGTCATGGTTCTGGACATAGGTATAATAGTCGGAAATCTCGACGAAAGACAACTCGTCAAGATCCGACGTGTCAAAGGGCTCGGTATTAAAACTCAGATAGGCCTGCCGGTTGCTCAACCAGACGGAGTCCACTGTGAAGAACCCGAGAATCAGGATTGTAATCGCGATGAGAATGAGATAGATTTTCTTCAAATTTCAATACCTCGACAGACATGACTCCCCTTTTTGCAAAGGGGAATCATGGTATTATTCTCCCAAATAGTCCAACAAAGCCGTGTCGTAAATGGGTTTGATCTGATCGACGATCGTTCTGGAAGTGCCATCCTTGATGGCTTGGTTGATGTTCCTGGTCCATCCGTTTTCGCTGAAGGCTCCGATGCCGATCGCGTTGGTGATGTCCAGGTAGATGTTGTCATAAACAGAGAGGTAGGCATCGACATCGTTCTGATGGTCGAATTTGGACATCAGGGAGATTTCAAAGTCCTCATCCTCTTCGGCTTCGGTCTTCCAAAGTTGCAATGCGTTCCAGACGCGGAACACGAGTTCTTCCCTTTCGGGAGTCATTCCGCTTGCGAGCGACATGACCGCGACTGCGGAGATCGGACAAGTGTACTCGTCCGTATAGTCGTCCGCCACGGGATAGGGAACAAATCCCAGGCTGAAAGGCAATGTGCCCCAACGGTTGTCGGCGTTGATGAACCACAACTCTCCCGGATGCATGGCTACCTTGCCGCCCATCCAGAGGGGACTGCCGGCGTCATATTGGCCGTTGGGTTCGAAAAGGCCCTTGTTCCACAACGTCGTCAGAAAATCGTAGGTCTCGAGCGCCGGCGCCTGGGCGAAAGCCACGCGACCGGCCTGTTTGTTGATGAGGCTGCCGCCATTCAGCGGAATCATGTATTCCGCATAATAGCTCAGCATGCCGCCAAGGGCATACATTTCATCGACCTGTCCGTCGAGGGCGGTTTGGACCTGGGTTGCCCACGATTCGAAGGTCGACCAGTTCCAATTGCCTTCCAGATAGAGGTCGGTTGGATTGGCGACCCCCAGGTTAGCGACCAGTTCCGCATTGTAGAAAAGGCCTCCCGGCATGGTCGGTTTGTAGGATTCGAAGCCGTAGACACCCTCGCGGTAGCCGCCGACATCGAGGTAGGAGGAATCGATGTTCGCTCCGATCGTGCTCATGTATTGGGATACATCCGCGATCGCGTTTCCTTTCACCAGTTCCTGGATCCAGTCGCTGGTGATCCAGTAGATGTCCGACAGCGGTTCGCCGGCTACGCTGGCCTGGATGATCGATGACACGCGGTCGGGACCCCAGGCGGCGGTGGACGGATAGTTCTTGTAGACGATCGTCACATTGTACTGTTCCTCGACAGCTCTTTGCAACTCCTGTCTTTCCAGCTGATCGGTACCGGAATAATCCGCATGGAAGGGATCGATTTCGTAAACCGCTCCATGCATGATGACCACTTCTTCAGGTGGAATCGGCACACATTCATCCCCTACTTTTTCGTAGTAGATCGGGCAGCCCTCATCGCCCAGAACCGTGACGATGCGGGTGATTCTGACTTCATTTCCGTAGCTGTCTTCGATGATATAGACAAGATTGTATACGCCGACCGTGTCGGGATCGGCCGAACCGTTGATCACGATATCGGCGGTGATATCGCCGTCTTCCGCATCAATGGCCGTGACGCCGCTTCGGGGATCGAAGGTGTCGCCGACGGTGATTTCAATATCGGTGGCGCCGCTAAGCACCGGCGCGCTGTCGCCGGTCACATTGCTGACACAAGTCGTTCCGACCATCGTATAGCCCGTTTGGCAAGTCACGGTGGATGACGTTCCCGTATCCGTCGTTGTTGTCCCGGTTCCGTCATTTGTGCAGGCGAAAAGCGCTAAAGCCATGCTGAAAGTCACGATGAAAACAAGGATTTTTTTCATTTCTGCTTCTCCTAAAAATATATGACATGTGTTTTTGAGTCCGATAATCTTATTATACATAACAAAACTGTATAATAATAGTTCTTACAACGAAGTTTTTGCCAACTTTCAAAAATATAAAAATATTTTCAAGCAAAAGAAAAAACTAGCTTGTTTTTACAAGCTAGTTTCTTTTATCTATCGGGTGCTACTAACTTCTTTTCCTGAAGGCAACGAACATCGCGCCCAGCAGTACGAACGCGCCGCCGATTTCGAAGGCCGGCAGGATGGCTCCGGAGGAACCGCAACCTGTGGGTTGAGCGGCCAACGAGGCGTCGATCATGGCTTGAACTTCAGCCTGGGTCAACAGATCCTGTCCATTGATGGAAGCATCGATCAGGTCCTGGATGTCTTCCTGGGTCAGGACTTGAGCATCGAGCAGAGCCTGGATTTCTTCCGCGGTCAGAGTCTGGTCGTCGAACATCGCCTGGATGTCCGCTTCGGTCAAGGTCGACGCATCGATCATTCCTTGGACATCGTCTTCAGTAAGCGGAGGCGTGACTGCGAGAACTTCGACGTCAAAGCTTGCGACGGCCGAATTTCCGGCCAGGTCCTCGACGGTGACTTCAACGGTGTAGACTCCCGGGGTATCCAGCAGCAATCCGCCGTTGTCGCTGACATAGACAGCGAGGTCAGAGGCTTGGTCGAAGGTATCGAAAGCGACCACGTTGGCGAGGATGGCTTCGTTGACGCTGTCAAATCCGCCTTGCGGAATCTTGTAGTTGTCGTCGACAACCAAAGCGAACGGAGCGGTGGTGTCGTCGATCGTCAGGGTATAGGAAGTCTCGGTGACGATATCATAGTCGAAATCATCCTTCTGGGTGAGGTCATAGCTTACTGGGTCGCCGTAGACAAGGGCTTTGGCAGCCGTATAGGTAGCGCCCATGTTGTAACCGACGATGATGATGAAGCCATTCTCTTCCAGAGTGAGGCCAGCCAACCAGGCATCGAACATGCCCGAGGCATTGGCCGGAGTGTTGAGGCCGTTGATATCGACCAAATCCCAGTTGTGACGGTCGATGGTGCGGATGACATGGCCCGTGCCGTCAACTTCGATCAGGACGCCGGAGCTGCCCCAGCTCATCGTTGTCGCCTGGAGAGGAGCCACTTCGGTGTAGACCGCAATGACAGAATCCCAGTCGGGAGATATGATATTGGTGGATCCGTCGAACAGGAACTCGGTTCCGTTCAGGACGATGAAGGGATCGACACCGTCGAAATGGACATGATGCGTGAATGCGAGTCCGATCTCATAGGCACCGGGTTTCGGGCTGTAATAGTTGAAGCCATCGGGAGCCGTTACCTGGATCGTGTCGGTGAGGTCGTTGTCATAGCCGTCATCGGCGGTGATGCCTTCCAGGAGGTCGATATAGACGCCTTCGTCACTGTAGCGGTCGACAACGCCGGTGAATTTCGGCGGCATGACGCCGATCACGACATCCACATTCTGGGTGGTGATATCGTTTGACGGGGTCTCAGTGGTATAAACAAGATTATAGATCGTTCCAAATTCGGAAGTGTCGATCACGGTCTGTTCCGCACTGGCGTCATAGGTTGAAGTACCGGTATTCCAGGTGTAGTCGATGGTTTCCAGCAACGTCTCATCCTGATAGATGCCAACGCTGTAATCGAGTTTGTCGGTGCTGTGGATCACATTGCCCAGGTCATCGAACATGTTTACCCAGGAAGCGGAGATCGTAGCGGGCATGTTGAAGGTGGTCTCGTAGTCCACGACGACATTGACTCCCGGAGTCGCTGCGTCGTCATCCAGGGCGAGAACGCCATCGAACCAACCGGGTTGATCGGTGTAGGTCATGAACATCGGGGCGGTCAGCGAGTCAACCATTGCCGCGGGCAAAGACTTGATGAAGGCCGTGGTCTTCGCGTTGATAGTGCCTCTGTCGTTGGTACCGAAGCTGACTACGGTCCAGCCGGCGGGGATATACAGGTTGTTGGGATCGCCGGCGATGATCGTCGACCAATCCTCAACCGGAGCGGTCAAGGTATCGACATCGGCGTTCGTCCATTTCAGGTAGCCGAGCGGTTCGACCACATAACCATCAGAATCGGTGTCGCTCAAAGCGATACGGATGCGGGTGTTTCTGGTCAGACCATCGGTCGAAGGATTGCCGTCCGTGATTGTTCCCGCAGTCACTTCGGCTTTATATGCGTCGGTTTCGGCTTGGGTGGCAAGACGCCAATCGGGAGTGAGGGCATCGCCGTCATTGTGAATGTAATAGAAGCTGATGTGGTCTTCGAACATCTGCAGGACACCGTTCTCATCGAAGTGAGCATACATTCTGTGAACGACGTCGGTGATATCCGTACGGGCATTGGTCGTCAGGATGTCGATTTCTGAATCGGTGTTGTTCATGAATACCGATGCGAACGCATTGTAGGGTATTCCGGCCAATTCCGAATCGTCGATCCAGCCATCGCTGTTGTCGTCGATCATTTCACTGCCATACCGGACCAGATCCTTGATCACGTGATATCGGTTGCCGATATACGTGAACGTCCAGTGGGAATCGCCGACCTTGGTGCCTGTGCATGATGAATCCATCAGCAGGCAGGCTTCCTGATCATAAGGATACAGATCGATGATTTCCTCATCAGCGGCCTTAACCTGGGTGGTGAAGCTGAGGCCGAGGAAAAGCATGAAACCAAACATGAAGATTGATAAGACTTTTTTCATACCTATTCTCCTTTTTATTTAATTTTATATTCTTTGCAAGCCAGTTTCATTTTATACTCTGCTGAAAGCGCTGTCAATTGAACCCCGGGTTATTTTTGCCCGTGAAAGGGGTTTTTACGCATTTCGAATATTTTTTTCAGCTTGGCAAAACCTCCTATCGCACTGTCCCGGGAAGGTAGGTGTAGAAGGTACGGCTTACCGTCTCGGTACCCTGGGTTATGGTGATCGTGTAGCTGATTGTCAAAGCCCTGTCGGGGATTTTGATGATTCTTCCATAGTTGTCAAGATAAGTGGGATCGTTGCTCGTGAAGGTGATCGTTGCCCCTGCGAACTGGGTCCTGACATTGTATTCTGCGGCCACGAATTCCTCGAAAAGATAGACGAGGCCCGCGTTTCTCAAGGTTCTCGGACAATCCTTGCCGGAAAAATCGACATGGAATTTCTGGTTTTCGACGGGCAGGGAGTACTTCTCCAGCAGGTAGGAAACCAGTTTGGCCGTCCGCTGCCAGGTGCGGTACATGTCGCCATCCTCGTTGATCGCCATCTCGATGCCGATACCGTTCCGGTTGCCACCGCCCAGATACGGATCGTTCTGTGTCGGTAGGGTGCTACCGTCGCCGGCATGATAGCCCCTTTCGATTTCCGGAAGGTGCTGGTAGATGTCGTGGTCATCGACCGTGAAGTGCCAGGAGGTGAAAAGCTCTACTCCGGCATCCGCATTGCTTAAAAGGTAATTGGCGTGGGCCAGGGCATTGCTGCCCAGGGCGGTGCTGGCCGTGTCATGGACGACGATCCAATAGAGGTTGTAGGGATTGTAGTGGGTGACGTCATCGGGCAATGGATCGTAAGGTTCTCCCGGACGGATGCCGACGCTCACCGGAACCATTTTCGACTGGTTGATGGGGATGTCGCCGAAATAATATCTGGATACGCTTTCGGCTCTGGTGTCATGATAGTCGTACTGGAAGCCGTAGGCAGTCCATTCATGGATGGTCGAGTAGGAAATCTGCTGGGTCGTAAGATAATCCATCAGGCTGTTCTCGGGATCCAGAAGCCCGCGGACATAGATCGTGTAGTCGACATAGACCGAGGGATCACTGTCGAGCGTGGCCCGGAACGTCACCAGGCCTTCGCCATTCGCCGTCACGAGCGAGGCTGCATCGATCGAAGCGACTTCGGGAGCGCTGGATGTGATCGTGGCCGTCTGATCGGCGATGGTATAGGGGAACAGGATGGTGTCGAGCGTGAACTGGTCGCCAACCGTAACATCGCTGAAAATGTAGGAAGGTACGATCTCGATTCCCGGCGTGGTGATGACCCGGAAGTCAACCTGGGTGCGGATCGTCGAGACCTGTCCGCTGCGGACCTGGATGTAGACGTCGCCGCTCGAAAGCGGAGTGATGACGCCTGACTGATTGATCGCCACCTTGTCCGGAGCACCGGTGATGAATCTTACGGAGGCGTCGGCCAGTTCGTAGGGAAGGATCTCGTATTCGAACTGATAGGTTTCCCCGATCATGATCTCCTCGATCGGATTGGTCACGGTGATGATGATCGGCAATGTCGGATTGTAGGTCGATTTCGTCGGCATGGCCAATGGATCCAGATAAAAGCCTTTCAGGAACGCAGGATCGACGTTGGTGAAATCAAGGTAGTCGGGTCCGGCCTCGCCCCAGTAGTTGAGGGTGAAGTCGAATTCACTCGCCGGATTGGCGAGGACGGCCTCCTGATAGGCTGTTACCCGGTTGAATCTCGCGACTTTGTAGAGGTCCTGTTCCACGGAATCAACCGCCATGTCGATTGTGAATGCCAGATCGACGGTATCGATCACGTTCCAGAAGACTCTGAGCTCGAGAGCCGGATCCAAAACGCTACCGGCCACGAGTGTGATCGCCTTCTGGCAACTGGATATCTGGTTGTTTTCAATCGTGATGAAATCGCCGAATATATCGCTCTCCGCGATCGCGCCGCCTGAGAGCCTGGCAAAGGTGTTGTTATTGACCATGACATCCGCGGCCTGATCCAGACTGATGAAATCCTGGTCGGCGATCGTAATGTCTTGAATGTCGTTGTCGCTTATGGTGAGGCCGGTGATCGGGACGCTGTTGAAGATTCTTGCAGAAGCTCGAAACCCGATGCCGCTGATGGTCACGAAATCGCTTCTGACATCGACGGATCCGGAGATGACAGCCATATCGGCATAGCCGGTGATGGTCAGGCCTTCCTTGTCCAGGACGATGTCTTCGGCATAGGTTCCGTCCGCAAGATAGATGATCGTTCCCGAACCGGCATGGGACAAGGCATCGCCGATCGTCTGGAACAACTGCACCCCGTAATCAAGTGTGAGCGTCTGATAGGTGAAGGTGTCGCCTGTCGACTTGCTTTGGTCGACGACCAGAATGTCGACGACCGAAACATTCAGCGAGTCGGCGATCGTATCGTCGAGGACGCTTCTGGCGATCAGGGTCGCCTCACCGGAAGCTACCGCCAAGACCAGTCCGGAAGCATCGACCGTGAAGACGGAATCGTCGCTCGATTCCCAAACAACCGAATCATATGCGCCGACAGGATCGGCGGCGACCGTATACTGGGACGACATACCCTTGATCAACAGATCATCCCCGGAAATAGCGATTTCCTCGGTGTATTTGTAGACTTTGACGGCGACATCCTCTCTGACGTCGTCGTTGTATGTCGAGGTGATTCTGACCGTGGTCTCGCCGAAACCAACGGCCGTCAATAATCCGGTTTCATCCACGGTAACGATCCCGGTGTCGCCGGATTGGAAACTCAGTCCGTTGTTGGACGTAACCGCGATCGTCTCGGTGTCGCCCACCACCAGGGCGTAGTCGGTCTTTGTTACTTCCAGGGTGATCAGCTTGGCGACATTGACGGTGATGGAGATGCTTGTCTCGGGATCATATGTCGAGGTCACGACGATCGTCGTCGTGCCTTCCGATTTGGCGGTGATCAATCCTTCGTCGCTGACGGTGACGATGTCATCGTTCGTAACGTCGAAAGCGAAGTCGTCGTTGCTGGTTATCACCAGCTGATTGGTTTCACCTTCAATCAGATCGACACTCATCCGGTTGCTTTCCAAAGTGATCAGTTTCCTGACGTCGACACTTATGACCTGGCTAACCGAAGGGTCGGTTCTCGAAGTGATGGTGATAAGTGCCACTCCTTCCTGAAGCGCGTCGACATATCCGGTGTCGGACAGACTGATGATGCCTTCGCCCTCGAAACTGTAAGTCAGTCCCAACGGATCGTTCGAGGTGACGACCAACTGATAGGATTCAGTTTCGATCAACGTCAGTTGATTGGTGTCGACATTGACTTCGATCGCTTCCGTAGTCGATGTCTGGTTCGTGGTGAAGAAGGTCGTTGTGACCTCGCCGCAGGATGCCAAGGCGAAAGCGATGCCAAAGACGACCAGCAAAATCATGATTTTCTTCATGATCCGATTCCCCCCTTGTAAGTTATGGCAAGATTGCTGATGGTATTGCGATATTTGATGATGTTGTTCAGTTCCCGTCTGGGATGGACGGCATTGCTCAACATGATGAATCCGATGCCGTGGAACCGGTCGATCCACAGATTGCAGCCGGTGAAACCGGTATGGATGATCGTATCCGCAAAGTCGTACATGTCGCCCGCAGATCCCCCTTGAACCGGTTTGTCCCAACCCAGGGAACGGATCAGGACGACTCCCTCCTCGGGAGCATAACGGATCCTGGGCAAGAAGAGCAGGTCCACCGTTTCCGGCAACAAGATGATGCCGTCGTTCCTGAGGATGCTAAGAATGAAGCGGCTGATGTCGCTTGTGGTCGTGAACATGCCCGCATGTCCCGCCTCCTGTCCCATGGCGAAAGCTTTTTCGTCATGGACAAGCCCCCTGAGCCAACCCCGGTAGGCCAGGTCGTCACGGTACTCGGTTGGTGCCGTACGCTCCGGATCGGGATGATAGGAGGTATCCTTCATGCCCAAAGGTCCGAATATTGCTTTGTGCGCATATTCGGCCAGGCTCGATCCGGTGATTTTCTCAATCACGAGACCCAAAAGGATGAAGCCGAGATCGGAATAGATGACTTTCGATCCTGAGGGATATGACAGTTCGTACTGGAAAAGCCGCTCCAGGACATCTTCGCGGGACTTCAGGTTCCGGGCTCCGGAAATGTCCGCCGGCAGACCGGAGGAATGCGTCAGAAGCTCTTGGATCGTGACCAGCGGGTGGCGAAATCTCGGGATGATATCCCCGACCTTGGTATCCCAGGCCAAACGCCCGCTTTCGATCAGTTTCATGATCATGGTCGTGGTCGCCACGACCTTGGTCAACGAAGCCGCGTCATAGATCTCCTTGCCGTCTACCGGAATCTTTTCAGGCAGAAGCTGTCTGTATCCGACCTGATCCGAATCGATTTTACCGTCTTTAAGCACGATGGCGTAGGCGGCTCCGGGAAAATCAGCGTTCCTGACGCCTTTTTTCAACAACTCAGAGATGGATCTCACGGTCTGAAGAACCACTTTCGGGAAATGATGAAACTGCCGAGCGCCAGCACGCCCAAAGACAGGGAGAAGGACATGTTGAACCAGGTGCATCCGGTTTTGGGCGGTTCCACCAAGGCACAGGAGCCGTTCACCCGTTCGTATCCGTCCGGACAGGGATTGTCGACACAACCTCCGTCCTGATAGGTCTGGTCGGTTCCGCAGACCGATTGGCAGTTGCCATCCACGTACTCCTCACCGATGTCGCAGATCGACTGGCAGGAGCCATCCACGTACTCCTCACCGATGTCGCAGATCGACTGGCAGGAGCCATCGACATACTCTTCACCGATGTCGCAGATCGATTGGCAGGAGCCATCGACGTATTCTTCGCCGATCTCGCAAATCGACTGGCAGGAGCCATCAACGTATTCTTCACCGATTTCACAGATCGACTGGCAGGAGCCATCGACGTATTCCTCGCCGATGTCGCAGATCGACTGGCAGGAGCCATCGACGTACTCTTCGCCGATGTCGCATACCGGATCCTCCTGCTTGGTGACATCACTTTCCCATGGAAAAGTGGCATATGTGGTCCAGTAATAATCGTTGAGCCTGGTCAGAAATTGGACCACTTCGGTGTCCTGGCTGTTCAGGACCCGGTAACTGAAGAAAGAACTACCGATGATGGAATCATATTGGGAGATGTAGCGCAATTGTTCAGGTAGCTCGTTGACATCGGTCCAGGAGTCATCGTCATACCGATAGAAACCATGACCGATGATCAGGTCGACATCGTTCGCCTCGCAAAGGGCGGCCCACCAGTCGACCAGATCGGCGAAAGGCGCGCTTTGATGGTCGAACTGCCAATAAAGCTGCGGCATGATATAGTCCAGCCAGCCCGCTTCGACCCAATGCTTCGTATCGGCATATTGATCATAGTAGGACTGCATCGTGTAGGGAGAAGTATGGCTGCCGTCTTCGCCTCCGGACTTCCAGATGCCGAACGGACTGATGCCGAATTTCACCGTGGTGCCATGGGCGAGATTGAACTGGTCCACGGCTTCGGATACTTCCCTCACCACGGTATTGATGTTTTCCCGACGCCAGTCGTCAAGCGTCTGGTATGGTTCCTTGAGCCGGTCATAAAGAGCGCCATCAGCGCTTGCCGGCGTCCCGGCATAACTGTAGAAATAATCATCGAAGTGGATTCCGTCCACAGCGTATTTCGCCATCAGTTCCTGGATCACGTTACGGATATAGACCTGGACCTGGCGGGAGCCGGGATTCAGGATCAGTTTGCCGTCGTTGTCGGCGATCACGAGATCGGGATTCTCCTTGGCGAAATTGCCATCGGCCAACAAGGCCAACTGTTCCGTCTTGCTGGCGGTTCCGGTCGATACCCGGTATGGATTCAGCCAGGCATGGAACTCGATCCCCCGCCTGTGGCTCTCGTCGATCAGGAATTGAAGCACATCCCAACCCGGATCCTGACCTTCGACGCCGGTCAGATAGCGGCTCCAGGGAGCGTATTCGCTGTCGTAGAAGGCATCGTTCATCGGTCGGACCTGGAAAAAGATGACGTTGAAGTTGTTGGCTTCGATCGTATCCAGCATCTCGATGATCCGGGCTTTGTATTCGGCTTCCGTAGTCATCAGGGGAATGTCGATGTTGCCGACGGTAGCGACCCAGACGGCCCGGATCTGTTCGGTCGGTTCGACATACTCGGTCGGCAGTTCGACCGGTATGTTCGTGCCATAATAAGTGACAACCTGCCCGCCTCTAACCACATAGCGGTTGGTTTCGCTCGGAGGTATCCTCAGCCTGATCCGCTGACTCAGGATTTCACTGGCGTTTCCGGCGAGATCGAGGCTTAAGTATTCCAGGGTGTAGTCCGCGGAATAGAGCAGTTGGAGGGGTGCCGTGAAATCCTGCCAGGCGCTCCAGGTGGTACCGTTGTGGAGGCGGAAGCGGATTATGGTGTTGGCTTCTGATTCTGACAAAGTGACAGTTGTGTCCGAAGTATAGTATTTGACACCGTCGTAGGTGCCCTGGATATTGATTGAAGGGACCTGGGGCGCGGTATCATCGATCACCAGTTGTTTGCTCAGGGTCACAAGACAGGCGTCCTGGTTGCGATATTGAATGGTATGGTTTCCGGATTCTGTAATGGTGAAAGGCGTCACATAATCCGTCCAGGTTCCCAGATCGATCCGATACTCCATCTGGGTGTCGCCATTCAAAGTCACGGTCGCCGCTTGATAATAGGGATCGCTGCCTTCGCCGGCGATACTGATGGTGGGGTTGAGGTAACACGCGTTTTCGATAGTGACCGACAGGACCGATTCGCCGCTTTCGGTGCCGTTGTCATCGATCGTCTTGGCCCTTATGTAGTAACCGCCGTCTTCATCGAGGACGATCGGTCCGGTATAGGGCTGGAACTCACCGATGCTGCCGTGATTGATCGCGACATAGATGTCGGTGCCACCCGAAGTGATGGTGATCTGGCTGCCGACGATGTATTTGCCATAAATCTGTGTTCCCGTGATCGCAATCTCGGGAATGTCGGTGTTTAAATACTGGATCGGAATGTTATAGGATGAGACCGGGCTTTCATTTCCCAGGGTATCGATCGTCTTCAGGTAAAGGACGTGGGCTCCGGAATCGGAAACAAGCAACGGTGAGACATATTCCGTCCAGATCCCGCTGTCGAGCTGATACCAGATCGTATCTGTCGCAAACAAGGTCACCGTCACATCACTGGTATAGATGTTTCCGGACTTCTCGCCTGCAAGTGCGATCGTGATGTCGGCCTCGGACAGGTCCTGGATGTTTGTCGGTGTCACCGTCCAGTTGTAGGTCTCCACGTTTTGCATGTGCCGGTAGTCGAGATAGGCGGCGCTATACATGACCTCGCCCTTGATCTCGGGATGCTGCTCATCATAGCGGAGCTGGTCGCTGATTTCATACGTGGGCCAACTGCCGCTGTCGGCTCCCGACAGCGAATGGCCGATGTAGACATCGACACCGGTTCCCCGCGAGATCTTCGCCCACCAGTCCACGACATCGGCATAGGGAGCCGTGGGGTGGGTGAAACTGAAATAGACCTGCGGGCAGATATAATGGACCCAACCCTGTTCGACCCATTTCTTGCTGTCGGCGTACTGGGTCCTGTAGGAGGACAGATTCGTCGGTCCGGTGTTGCTGCCGCCTTCAAGATACTGGGTGTAGCCTTCGATGCCGCTGCCCCAGAGACCGAAGGGTGAGATGCCGAACCGGACCGAATGGCCGGAGGCTTCATTATAGGCATCGATGTCTTCCTTGACGCCCTTGACGACGTCATTGACGTTTTCCCGGCGCCAGTCCTCGATGGTCTGGTCGGCAAGCTTGTAGGTGGTGTATGTCGCCGTGTCGCTTGCGATGCCGCTATAGGGATAGAAATAATCGTCGAAATGGATGCCGTCGACATCATAGTTGCTGATGAGTTCCTTGACGACGTTGCGGATATAGGCCTTGACTTCGGGTTCGCCCGGATTCAGGATCAGAGGATTCCGGTTGGATGAATCCAGATTGCCGCTCACCACGAGATCCGGACGCAGCTTGGCGAAGTTGGTCGCTGACAGGGTCGCCAGGTATTCGGTTTTGGTCATGGTCGTGTTCGCGACCCGGTAGGGGTTCATCCAGGCATGGAATTCGATGCCGTTAAGATGGCATTCCTCGATCATCCAGGCCAGGGCGTCCCAACCGGGATCAAGGCCTTCCGTCCCTGTAAGGTAACGGCTGAAAGGCGCATAGTCGCTTTGATAGAAGGCGTCGTTCAAAGGACGGACCTGGAAAAGCATCGCGTTCATGTTGCTTTCGAGAAGTTCCGCGATCAGAGCGTCGAAGGCCGCCTTGTATTGGGTCTCGCTCGTCATGACGGGCATGTTCAGGTTGTAGACCGTCGCCACCCAGACGCCCCTGAATTCGGTATCTTTTTCCGTATAGGTGTCTGGTATCATCACTTTTTCGGTCGACCAAAAATGGGTCAGGTCGACACCGTCCCTTTGCAGGGGGATCAGGGTGTCGTAGCCTCTGACCGGCTGGATGACGAACAAACCGGTGGTGACAAAGAGGATCAAAGTCAGGATTCTTTTAAGTCTTTTCATCGTAATCTCCATTCAGCAATTTTTTTACTTCCTGCATTCCGGGAAAGGCCTTGTCCTTGTCGACAAAAGTCTTGTAGGTGAAAAACACGTTGCCTTTCACGGATGCGAATTGATTCGCATACAATAGTTGGTTAGTGATCTCCTTCTTGTTGGCGAACTCCCCTTCCGTTCCCAGCCGGTAGGCGCCGTGACCGATATAGAGGTCGACGGGATGCTTCCGGCAGACTTCGACCCAGAAATCGCAGATATCCGCAAAAGGCGCGATCCGGTGGCCGAAATCCCAGTAGATCTGGGGTACGACATAGTCGACGTAACCGCCTTCGATCCAGGCGAGGGTGTCCGCATAAAGCGCGTAATAGCTCTCCGTGCAGGCCGGATCGGTCCGGCTGCCCCATTCGTTTTCCTTCCGGTTCTTCCAGATTCCGAAAGGTGAGATGCCGAATCGGAGTTTGGGATTAACTGCCTTGATCGCGTGATAGACACCGGATATGACGTCGTTCACGTTCTGGCGGCGGAAATCACCTTTAGGCAGGGATTGCGCCTCGAAGGACTCCTTGTCGTCATGGTTCTCGTCGAGACCATGGTAGGGATAGAAATAGTCGTCGAAATGGATGCCGTCGACAGCGTAATTCACGACGATCTCCCTCATCGTGTCGATAATGAATTGCTTGACTTCCGGCAAGGCCGGATTCAGGATGATCTGACCCCGCTTGTCCAGGACACAATCCTCGGGATGGCGTTTGGCGAAGTTGAGATCGTCGCAGGAGGAAAAATACTTTTCCGTGCTTTCCGTCCCTTCCGCGCTCACGCGGTAGGGATTGCACCAGGCATGGAATTCGATGCCTCTATTTTTGGTTTCTTGGATGACATAATCCATCACGTCGAAAGGCGGTTCCTTGCCTTCCTGGCCGGTCAAATACCGGCTGTAGGGGTTGAGAGCCGACTTGTAGAAGGCGTCGTTCGTGGTCCGGACCTGGAAGAAGATGGCGTTGATGGAGAATTCCTGGCAGGTGTCAAGGAGCTTTTGGATCTCCTGGCGATAGATTTCGCCATCCTTCACTTCCGGCAGGTCGATGTTGTTGACATTGGCGACCCACATGCCCCGGAACGGTTTTGGCCGGTAGGTTTCCGGGATTTCGACCTGACGGTCGGTTCCATAATGGAAAACCGGTTCCTTGGTGGTATACTTGAACAATTTCATTTTCTCGCTCCGAAATAGTAGTCGAGGTATTGCCGATGGGCTTCGACCAATTCATCGAAAGCCAGCGCTGCGTTGGTGATCGACCTTGTCAACGGATGGATCTCGAGCGCCACCTTGGCCTTGGCCAGGTTCCGCTCGTAGATGGCGTCGACCAGGACCTGTTCGTAGGCCTTTACGCTCTGGATCAGGCCTTTGATCTCGCCAGGCAAACGGCCGATGAAAACCGGGACCGGTCCGTGTTTCGTGATCCTCGCGGTGATCTCGATCGCGCAGCCGTTCGGAAGGTCGGTGATGAAACCTTCGTTGACCGTGTTCACGACATGGTATTCCTTCTTGTCGTTATGGATCGAACTGATGATGCTGCAGGCGACATCGCTGTAGTAGGCGCCGCCCCTTTCCTCCAGTTCCTTCGGTTTTTCGTGGAGGTTCGGATCCTGGTATTTCTCGAACAGGGTCTTTTCGATCGCCTTGACAAGCTCGCCCCTCGTCTTTCCCTGCTGGAAGGACTCGTAGTATTTATGGAACATCTCGTCGTAGTGATAGTAGTATTTGTGATATGGGCTCGGGTAGACGCCCAGGGATTCGATGAAACCGAGGTCCCAGGCCAGAGGATCGATGTTCTTCATCGTCAACTGTTCTTCCCTGAGACCGGAGATGATATCCTGGAGGCAATCCTTGTTGCGGTAATAAACGTTGAACACATAGGACAAGTGATTCAAACCCCCGAAATAGGGTATGAGGTCCTTGGCCTTGAGTCCCAATGTCTTGGCGAAATGGTTGGTGAGGTTGATCGGGACGTTGCAGACACCGATATAGCGGTCGAAATCGGAATAGCGGAAAACTGCCTCGCTGACGACGCCGGAAGGATTGGTGAAATTGATCAGCCAGGCGTTTTCACAAAGTTCCTTCATGTCCTGGATGATCTCATAGATGACCGGCACCGTCCGTAGCGCCTTGAACAGGCCGCCGGCGCCGATGGTCTCCTGACCCAGCATCATGTATTTTCCTGGGATCCGCTCGTCGAGGATCCGGGCATCCATCTGGCCCACACGGAACTGCGTGGTGACGTAATCGGCGTCCACCAGGGCCTCCCTGCGGTCGAGGGTGGTATGGATCTCGATCGGAAGCTTGGCGGCCTCCACCATGCGTCTGGCAAGGGCGCCGATGATCTCAAGTTTCGTCTTTCCCGCTTCGACATCCACGAGCCACAATTCCTTCAATGGCAGCTCGTGATACCTTTTGATGAAGCCTTCGATCAGTTCGGGGGTATAGCTGGAACCGCCGCCGATCGTTACGATCTTGATGCCTGATTTCATAGCTTGCCTCCACTTTTACATAGGTTTGCTTCAATTTCCGGAGTCTGGGCGACACCCATTTCATCAAGGGCGAAAAGATAAGCCCCGACGACAGGTGTGAACCTGGGGTTCACGATCCGGGCGCGCCTTACATGGGCATGGATGGTCTTGTCAAAGGTTTTCCGGAAGACTTGCGCCTCGATCTGGAAGACCCGGCCGCCGACGACTACCGGCACTTTTTCTTTTTCCATCCCCAGTTGCCGGATGACGCCTGCGGTCTGCAGAGCGATCTGGGATGCGACATGTTTCAGAATCATGACGGACACCTTGTCCTTGGCCAACGCCAGTTTGCCGACCAGGGCGGTTAGCGCACCGAATCGCTCCTTGTCGATCTTCCTTTCAGGATAGAAGAGCGGAACCACTTCCGCCATGTCCCTGACGTTCAGGAGTTTGGGAATCTCGGTTCTTAGCGAGGTGTCCCGAAAAGTGAGTTCGTCGGCCCGGAAGGCGTAATGAAGGGCCTCCCTGGCGATATCCAAACCTCCGCCATAGGTGCCCAAGGTATAATTGAGCGATCTCAGGATCGCCTTGTTTCCGTTTTTGGCGATGGCGGCCGAATTCGTTCCCGTACCGGCGATGCAGACCGCTCCGTACGGTTCCTTGAGACCGCTTCTCATGATGATCCAGGCATCGTTGACGAGCTTGTGCCTGATATTTCCGAAGATGGGACCACAGGCCTTGTACAGACGTTCGTGATCAGATTCGAGATCCGCTCCGGAAAGGCCCAGATAAACATAAGCAATCATGTCATCCGTGATCTGCAGTTCGGTCTTGGCCGCCAGGAACAGACTGGATATCACTTCATGAAAGCCCGTGTCTCCGGAAGAGACGATGTTGCATCCGGAGGCGGTTCTGTCAAACAGGATGTTGCCTTCAAGGTCCATGACGTTGAGTCTGGTCTTGGTGCCGCCCCCGTCATAGGCGAATATGGTCTTCATGGTTGCCTCCGTATCGGATAGGCTTGGCTGACCGATCCCAGGATCACGGCTCTGCTTGCGCCGGTGGCGCCGGTGAGATTCCCCGGCAGATGGTTGATGGTCCGATATCCCAGGATCGCGAATGCGAGCGCCTCGTAACTGTCGCTGTCGTATCCGAGCTCCTCCAGGGTCCCGATCCGGGCGGAAGGATAATATTCGCCGATCAGCCGGACCAGGGTCAGGTTGTGGATACCGCCGCCGCTCAGGATGATCTTGTCGATTGTCTGGCTCGGATCAAGAAAACGGCGGTAGGATTCGGCGATCTGAAAGGCGGTGACATGGGTGAGGGTGGCGATGATATCCGCTTTAGCGCACCAGGAATACTTATCAAGCAGTTTCCGGACATACCGGCTTCCAAACGCTTCCCTGCCGGTTGATTTTGGGGGGCGGAGGGCAAAGAACGGGTGGTTGTTGACTTCTTCGAAGAGTTCGGGGATGATCCCGCCCTTCAAGGCCATTGCTCCATCCTGGTCGAAAGGTTGGTGGAAAAGCGAACGCATCGCCTCATCGATCATCATGTTTCCGGGACCGTTGTCAAAGGCGACGACATCGGATTCCATTCCGGAAGCGGGAATCAGGGTGCAGTTGGCGATGCCCCCGATATTCTGCTTGACGATCGTGATTCCGGTTTTTCCGAACAGCAGGAAATCGGCCATCGGGACGAGGGGAGCGCCCTCGCCTCCGGCGGCGATGTCGGCGTTGCGGAAATCGGAGATAACCGTCCTGCCGGTCAGGGAGGCAAGGACGGATCCGTCGCCCAGCTGTAGCGAGGACGGCCTGAAGCCTTCCGCTTCATCTCTGATATGATAGATCGTCTGTCCGTGACTGGCGATGAAGTCGACGGTATCGAGGTCGATCGAGAAATCAGCGCAAAAAGCGAACACACACGTGCTGAAAAACGCCGCGAGTTCGTAGTTGAGACTGGCTATCAGTCCCGGACTGCAAGCTACCGGATCCATCGCGTCCCGGATCTGTTTCACGATCGAGTTGTCATAGGAATAGGTTTTTCCGGCAAGCTCCCTCACCTGGAAGGTGCCGACCTCATCGGTCCCGATCTTCGCCAGGACCAGGTCGACTCCGTCCAGCGAGGTGCCGCTCATCATGCCGATGGCTGTTTGGATCATAGTTTCACCTGATACATTCATTATAAAACAGATAAGTTTATATTCAACAACGCCCTTTGATTTAGGCAATTTTTTTCAGAAATAAAAAAAACGGCTCGAAGCCGTTTCGAGGAATCAACGCATGTATTTCTTGAAAGTCTGGTAGGTGTTCTCGATCAGTTTCACGCTCTTGTCGATGTCGATGTAGGCGCAGTTGGTGAACAAGGCATCGATCACGCAGAACTGGGAGATCCGGGATGTCATCGCCGCGCTCCGGAACTCGCCTTCGAGCGACGTGGTGTAGAGGATGATGTCGGAAAGGTCCGCCAACAGACTGGCTCCGAGCTTGACGACGCTGATGATCGTCGCCTTCTTTTCCCTCGCGAGCAGGGCGGCGCTCACGATCTCCTTGGTCTTGCCGCTGTTGGAAATGAAGACGACGACATCGTTCTGGTTCAGGAAGGACGCATCGACAAGCTGTTCATGCGATTCGCCCTGGGCGATCGCCAGTTTGTTGATCCGTCTCAGTTTCATCTCCAGATCCTTGCAGACCAGATAGGACGATCCCTTGCCGAAAATGAAGATCCGTCTGGCTTTCATGATCGTTTCCGCGGCCTTGTGCAAAGCCACCGGATCATGGATCTTCAGGGTGTCTTCCAGAACCCGGATGTTGTTTTGGATGACGCTTTCGCCATAGTTGGAATTCTTCGACAGGATGACGTCGTCATATTCCTTGGCTTCGGGAATCTCGACTTTGGCGTTCGAGAGGATGAAATCGATCTTGAAGTCCTTGAAGCCCTTGTAACCAAGTTTCTTGCACATGCGGACGACGCTTGCCGGACTGGCGAAAGCCGCCTCCGCGATCTTTTCGACATAGAAATCCTTGAGAACGGCCTTGTTCTCGATCAAGTAGTCCAATACTGCGCGCTCAGCCATGCTCAGATCGTCTTTGTATTTGAGCATATTAAGCATCACATTCATGTTTCCACCTTCTTCTCCGTTTTCTTTACCATATTATAGCACCGGCATGAAAAAAAAGATAGATTATGTCGAGTTTTTTTCATAAAAAGAAAAGGCTGAATGCCTTTTCTGTCGATAGGTTTGAAAATGAAACCGGGATTTTTTTCAGATGACCTTGTCCGGATTCAGGATCAGGTTCGGATCGAACACCTGTTTGATCCTCCGCATCAATTCGATCTGGGTTGGTCCCACTTGCTGTTCGAGATAGCTCTTCTTGGCGAAACCGATACCGTGTTCTCCGGATACCAGCCCGCCCAGGGCGAACGCCTTGGCATACATTTCCTGGAATCCTTGGCTCGTCTTGTGTTGCCACTTCTCATCGGTAAGGTCGTCCTTGCAGAAATAGATATGCAGATTACCGTCGCCGGCGTGTCCGAAATAGGGGATCCTGATCCCCAGTTTCCGGCCCAGATTCTCTGTGAAAGTCAGATATTCGCTGATATGGGCCCGCGGCAGAACGACATCGCATTCGTCGATCATGGTCGTCGAGGCCTTGATGGCCTCCAGAAACGCACCTCTGGCGCTCCAGACCGCTTGTTTTCTTTCTTCGGTGTCGACGAGATAAGTGTCTATCGCCCCCAGGGTGTCGACCACAAGACGGCTGCATTCGGCGACGTCATGGTCGATCTCCGCCTGGGTGTTGCCGTCGTAGGAGACCAGCAGATAGACATCATGAAAGGCGTTGGGAATCTTCTTGCCGAGGTAGGTCTCGCTGAAACGGAGCGCGTCCTTTTCCATGAACTCAAGAGCCGTAGGCAGCACATTCGCCGTCAGGATCTCGGGAACCGCCCTGATCGCCTGGATGCGGTCGGCAAAAGGAATCAGGAGACTGACGGTTTTTTTCGGGAGGGGAATCAGTTTCAGCGTCGCTTCGACGATGATGCCCAATGTTCCCTCGCTGCCGATAATCAGGTCTTTCAGGGAATAGCCGCTGGCGTTTTTCACGACTTTTCCGCCCAAGGAGACCTGTTCTCCCGAGGGCAAAACCACTTCCAGGCCGCGGACCCAGTCACGGGTGACACCATATTTGACCGCGCGCATGCCGCCGGCGTTCGTGGCGATGTTGCCGCCGATCGTCGCACTCTTCTCTCCGGGATCGGGAGCATAAAATAGGCCTTCCTTTTCCACGTCTTCATAGATTTCCAGCAGCAATACTCCGGGTTCGACCCTCAGGGTCATGTTCACCTTGTCCAGTTCGATGATCTTGTTCATGAGACTCGTGTCCAGGAGAATCCCGCCATGGATCGGCACACAGGCGCCGACGAGTCCCGTGCCGCCGCCGCGGACGGTCACCGGTATGTGAAACTGATTGGCATGGGCCATCAGTTTCCGGATCTGGAGGGCACTCGTGGCATAGACATGGACCTCGGGGAAGGAAAGGACCGTCTGCAATTCGTCATGCGAGAAATCCTTGGCGATTTCACCGGCTTTTTTCACCTGGTCAGGGCCGAAGATCGCTTCCAGGACCTGAATGTCCCGGGAATCGATACGCTTGTATTCCATAGCCTCAGCCTCGCTTTCTTAGTTCTTTTCGCATGGTCGCGTATTTGCCTGTCGTCACGAATCCGGCCTCAAGGTAGATATGCCTGGCGATGTTGGTCGTGCCCGTGAACAACGTCATGTAGCCCGCGCCCATGGTTTTCAGGTAGAAACAGAGATTGTTGAAGAGATGTTTGCCGATGCTTCTTCCCCGGTAGGCTTCGAGAATGCCGATTCCGGCGAAATAGCCCCTTTTGACCTTATCAGCGGCCATCGGTCCGGCAAACCCGACGACCCGGTCTTGGTCCAGAACCACGACGAGCGGCAAGGGATCGGAACTATTTTCATTTTCCGAAAGCACCTTTTGCCAGGTCTTGGCCTCAAGGGCGTCGAGAAAGGCTTCGAATCCCCGGTGACGGCTCCTGTCGTATAGCGTGATCCTGATTTCCGAATCGGAAAGTTCCAGACAGTGCTCCTTGTATTCGGATAGATCGAGGTAGTACACTTCCTGCAATGTCTCGGTGAGATAACCCAGCCTGTCAAGTTGTAAATAGAGCGTCGAATCGACATCGACTCCGGGCATCCCCGGATGCATGAAGCCATTCTTTGGCTCCCAGGGCAGGGAGACAGGGTTCCGGAAATGGACCCTGATGTCCTGGATAGCGGCTGCCTGAAGCCTGTTTTCGAGGGCTTCCAGCAAACTGCATGCGACCGGTTCATCTCCGTAGACAAGCGAGAGATACGCGGTTTTGTCTTTCAGACTGGCGGACAGGAATCCGTCGATCCGGTCCTTTTCGGCGCTTACAAGCCAGATCCTGTCCTTGATCAGTTTCTCCTGGAACAAGTCGAAATCCAGGACCAGGTAGTTGGTCTTGGCCTTGGTATATGCAAGATAGAAAGCATAAAGTCTATCCAAATCCTCATAGTTATGGATAATCATAAGATCTGATCCAGCAGCCGGTTCAGCTCGGGCAGGACCTCATAGATGTCGCCGACGATGGCATAATGGGAAATCTGGAACAGCTTGCAGGCGGGATCCTGATTCACGGATATGATCAAATCGCTATCTTTCATGCCTTCGACAAACTGGATGGCCCCGCTGATCCCGAGAGTGATGATCAGTTTCGGTTTCACCGTCCGACCGCTCAGGCCGATCTGTCTTCTGGGGTCGAACCAACCGTTTTCCACGAGCGGTCGGGTACAGGCCACTTCGGCATGGAGCCGTTCCACAAGCGGCCGGATCAGTTCGAGATCCTTTTGCTTCTTGAACGCTCTGCCGACGGCGACGATGACTTCGGAATCGGAGATGTCCAGGGTCTTCGGTTTGTCCCTGACCGCGACCAGGTTCAGATTTGTGGTTGTTTCGATATTTGCCGTATCTTCCCTGATGATCTGGCCTGCGCCTTCTGTTAATTCCGGAGCGCTGAAGATCTTGTAGCGGATCGTCGCCAGTTGCGGTCGGTGGTTCGGGGTATGGATCTTCGCCATGATGTTGCCCCCGAATGCCGGACGGATCTGCAAAAGATCGCCGTCTGGTCTGATGTCTAGAGCGGTGCAATCCGCGGTCAACCCCGTCTTCAAGCGGGCGGCGACGCGGGGTGCGAAACTGCGCCCTTGGGCCGTTCCCCCGAAAAGGATGATGTTCGGATGGTGGCGTTTGTTGAAGGCTTCGACGACGTTCGTGTGGATCTCGACGTTGAAGTTTCCGAAGGCTTCGTCCTCATAGACGAAGACCTTGTCGGCGCCATAGGCGATCGCCGCTTCGGCAAGCGTTTGGAGCTTGTCGCCGATCAAAAGGGCATACACGGGTTCGCCAGTCTTTTTGCTTAGTTCCCTCGCCTTGCCGACGAGCTCCCAGGCGACGGGATGGGCGACGCCCTTATTGTTTTCGATATAGACGGCGATGCCTCGATACTTGGTCTTGTCGATCTTTTGGACTGGTTCCTCCCGGAATTCACAGACACCGAAAGGCCCTTTCTTGACACAGAGCCGGCACATCTTGCAGGCGGCGTTGATGGAAAGGATTCCTTTTGTGTATTCGAAGGCGTCGAAGGGGCAGATGCGGGTAAGTTCAGCTGCGATCTCCCCTGTCACCTTGCCCTGGTTGATATGAATGTATCCCATAAGCCCGTCCTAAATGTATTTGTTGGTCTGAAGGATTTTCTTCAATGCTTCAGCCACTTCTTTTGCCTTGCCCCGGATCAGGATGGAATCGGTCCGCTTTTCCGGGGGAAAGATCGCCTCGACCTGGGTCGGAGACCCGTTGAGTCCGTAATGCGACACCTCGGAATCGGCGAGGTCGCGCAAGGTGACAATCTTGATCGGATGGTTGCCATAGGCGAGTTTCCGTTTGTAGGAAGGCAGCCTCGGTACGAGGTGTCCCTTGTCGATTGTGATCAGGCAGGGAAAAGCGACCTCGACGATCTCATCGTGGTCGTCGAACGAACTCATGACTTTGAGACTGTCAGTCCCGATTGCGATGATTTCCGAAACATAGGGCACATGCGGTATCGCGAGAAACTCGGCGATTTCCGGTCCCACCTGGGCCGTGTCTCCGTCCGTTGTCTGCTTGCCGCAGACGACGATGTCATATTTGCCAAGATGGAGGATCAGTTGGCTCAGGGTATAGGCCGTCGCCAAAACATCCGCGCCGGCGAAATGCCTGTCGCTCACCAGCGTGGCTTCGTCCGCGCCCATCGCGATCGCTTCTTCCAAAGCCCTCGTCGCGCTTGACGGGCCCATCGAGACCGCCTCCACTTTTCCCGAGACGGAAAGATCCCGGATTTGAAAACTGGCTTCCAGGGCATAAAGATCGTAGGGATTCAATTTGACGTTGTTCCCGTCCCGGATCAAAACTCCGGTTTCGGGATCGATATCGACGGAAGTCGATGCCGGTACCTGTTTGATGCAGGTGATGATTTTCATGTCTTTTCTCCTGGAACTGCATAATGGTCATCCTATATATAGCCTGTTTCCGAACCAGTGCGTCTCTGTCAATGGATTCTTCTGGGATCGGAAAGAGAAATAAATCCGCTATTTGGTCATTCAAGTTCAGTTGACGATCACCACATCGGTTTTAAGCACATAGAAGACGTCGCCGTGCTTTTTTCATTTTGAGCCATGCTTTGAGTCAAAGGCCATCCAGGAATGGCATGGCCTGACTTCAGATATGTTTTTCGAGCCTTGCCCTGACATCGGCCTGAAAGCGGCTGATGTAGGCCTCGACGTATTGGACAATGTCCAAATCGTCGTCGATTGTAAGCGGTGTCAGATCGATGGCATAGGTCAGGGCGCTAGCTTCGTCGACGTCATGGGAAGCGTTGTAGGTCGCATTGGCAAGCCTCCTGCCTAAAGTCGCCAAGTCATAGCGCTTGCCCCCGCTGATCTGGGAATCGAAGATCTCGACGAGACTAGAGGCGAGCTCTGGATGACCGGATACGTCGAGTCTGATCTTGTCATCGTCTGTGAGCCAGTCAAGATCGCGCCAGACTTCGATGCCTAGGAGTCTTTTCGGCCGTTTCGACTTGGGAAGCGACCTGATCGCCCTGATGACTTTGATAAATACGGCGACATGCGTGTCATGCTTGTCGGCGGGATTGTGGGTATAGATGATGTCGGGATTGGCTGAAAGGATCAATTCGGCCAGTTCTTTCACAATCAAGGTATCATGGCCGTCCTTCACCGCTTTGCTGGTGTGGTCGAGCAAAGCCAGGGCGCCGTATTCACCGAGGTCGGCGGCTTGCTTCTGCTCTTTCTTCCTCACGGCCATCATCTCGGTATCGGTATAGTCCTTGTAGATGTTGTCCCGGGCGCTGCCGCTGCCATTGGTCACAACGCAGCCGAAGAAGAATTGGTCGGGTTTCTGGAAACAGGCTTCGATTCCGTGGTAGGCCATGATTTCCAGATCGTCCTGATGGGCGCCGATCGCCATATGGGTCGTCCTTAGGATCGCCTTTTCGGGATCGGTCCCATCCGGTACATAGATTTCCGCTGTCGGATTGATTAATATCATTATATCCCCACTTTCTTGATCTCGGGCAGACTGGCCGCCGCGATGCTTTGGCCGACCCGGCGGCTTTTTTCGTCGGGAAGGGCGATTCTAAGTTTGCGATTCAGGTCGGGAAACTCGGTTTTGAGGATCCGGTTGGCTTCCGAGATGATGAGGGAACCGCCGAGGCCGCTGGTGACGCGGCCCAACACCAGGACATGCTTCATGCTGTAGAAACTTTCATAATAGGCGATGGCGTATCCCAAGTAGCAACCGATCGTGCGGAAGATCTCTTTGGCCATCTCGTCATTGCTTTCGGCCAGCTTCTGGACGTGGGCTAGTTTCTCGGCCGGAGACAAATTATCGTCCAGATCGATATGCGCCGGTTTGGCGAGTTTGATCACGGCATCCTGGGAAAGATAGGATGAACCGACGCCTGAATCCTGGCTCCATTCATCGACCATGGCACCGGGATTAAGGTCCAAGGGTACGAAGCTTAGTTCGTTCAGCCAGCCGGTGATGTTGCCATCCTTGTCCACATATCCTGCCGCTTCGCTGGTGCCCATCGCCAGACCCAGAACCCGATTCTCGTTCAAACTCATGGCTCCGGCCAGGGCGGTGACGTCACCGTCGTTGACGACTTCGAGGGGAATCATGCCGAACTGTTTCTGGATCTCCAGATACATGTTCCTGATCTTCTGGTCGAAAAGCGGTTTGGGGACACTCCGGAACAAGGAAGCGACGGCGATGCGGTTGTCGATGAAGATACCGGCACTGCTCACGCCGATCGCATCGACCTTGGGGAGTTTGGCTGCGGCCCGGTTCAACGAGTCCAGGACGCCATCGATATGATACTCCGGATCGGCATGCAGTTTGGGATGCCAGACAACCTCTTCGCTGTAGATGGCTTCTCCGTCCCTGACGGCCGAAACCTTCCTGTCGCTGCCTCCGGCATCGAAGCCGATCCGGCAACCATCCAAATGCCTGCCTATAGGCCTGGACTTCTCATTGGTATCAGGGATCTCGTCCTGATAGCAGATCAACACCTCAAAGGGGCTGTCGTAGACTTCGGACATGAAATCGCGGTCGAATTCCCGGATGCCTCCGGGTTCGTAGGCACGTTTGATCCTTGCCGTCAGTTCTTCTGGTCCATATAGATAAAGGCGATATCCGCCCTTGAGCCACAACAAGGTCTTGATCAGTCTTTCGATATAAAGGAAATTGTCCTCTTGATGCTCATAGCTGTCATTGAAGACCAGACGATCGGTCCTGTAGACCTGGGAGCCTGTCCTTTCCAGGGCGATTGTGACCGGTTCCGGATTTTGGCTTGCCCTCACCTGGGACTCGAATTCACTTATCGCGAGGATTATGGGGGAAAAACCAGGATCCAGCCTCAGGATGCCTGCAGGCTGTTTTCTCAACAAAGATGTCTGCACGAAATGATCGCCTCGCTTCTTATCTCAACCTTATTATATCACGAGGATATCGCTGGGAACAATAAACCGGAAGCTTTGTCGAAATTGGGAATTTTTTTTCATCGGATCGGCATAATGATGATCAAAGGACCATCATTACCCGAAATAAAGAAAACGACGAGATCGGGAATCAATGCTTTTCCAGAAACCGTCGTTTCATTATGTACAGTAATATTCAATTATCCTCGATCAGGCTACAGTATCGTCATCATCCTTGGGGACATCGTAATATTGTTTCCCGCGGTTGTCTTTCAGGAAATCGGGTTTGTCCGGCATCAGCACCAAACATAACAGGAAGCCAAGCACGAATCCGGACAGATGGCCGATGATCGAGATGTTGGGGAACAGGAAGGTGATGCCGAAGTTGATCAGGGTCATGATCCTGATCGCCCGGACTCCGGCCGGATTGAACCAGCGGGGTTTCCTCAGGGTGATATAGAAAAGCCCGGCCATGATGCCGTACAAGGCGGCGCTCGCGCCGACGGTCAGGTCGTTTCTCGCCCCGAAGAGGACGATCATTACCCCGGCGCCGATGCCGGTGATGAAATAGAGGGCGAGATACCTGATATGCCCCATGGTCCTTTCCATGACGGTCCCCAAGTAATAGAGGGCGACCATGTTCATCAGGAAATGGATGGTGCTGCCATGCAGGAACATCGACAACAGGATCCGATAGTATTCCTTCTGGACGATGACATATGATGGTACAAGTCCGCCGAGGCGGATCAGGTTGTTGATGGTGAAGCCGCCGGTGAACACGGCCACGAAGAAAAGGGCCGCGTTGATCAGGATCAGATAGAACGTGACCGGACACATCCTGATATATGATTTTATGCGTTCAGCGAAAGTGGGCATGGTCATGTCCTTTCAATTCTTGGTGGCGGGAAAGCGGTCAGGCCGCCTTGGCGATCAGGGAAAGGATCAGGAACCCGGCCTCGGAGTCTGTTCCCGAAAGCCATTCGATCGTCGGCTTCAAGGCTTTCCAGCGGGCGACTTTGTCCATGTCGGCGGACAACAGGTCGCCGATCGCGATGACCTTGTCCTTGATCAGGGTCTTGTCCTTGTCGGAAATGCCATCAAGTTTCTGGACGGCATTGATGATCTCGACGACGGACGTGATGCCATTCCTTGACATGGGGTTGACCTTTTCCGTGTCCTTGTTGTATTGCAGGTCGAACAACTCCAACTTGTTCCTGATGATGGTGAGATTGCTATAGACGTTGTTGTCATAGTTTTTCAGTTCATCGAAGTTCTTGCCATAGATGGCGCTTTCGACCGGCAGCATCGAGGTGTTGAGGCTCAGGATGATGCCGTCGTAGGTACGCATCATGATCGTGAGCAGGTTCCTCGCCTTGGCGATGTCTTTGTCCTCCAGGCATTTGTTGATTTCACGGATATCGGCATCCATCCGTTTCCGTGACGTTTCCGTATACATAAAGAATCACCTCTTCATATCTATTATACTACAAATAAATCGATAAGCGGAACCGATTTGCCGACTTCACAAAGAATTCGCAATCCAAAGGCCGGGACAAACCCGGCCGGTGATAAGGCGATGGAAATGAGGTCAATCGTTAGGCATCGGGTCGATCTCGGTCAGGTAGGTGGAGTCGTCAGCGTTCCAGGTGGTATCCACCCGGATGGCTTTGTCCTGGAAAGCGACGGTAGAATACACCTGGTCAGGACCTGCCTGGCTGTCATTCAGGACGATCTCGACGAAGGTGTCCTGTTCGAAATTGACAAAGCCAAGCGTCACAAACAGCACCTCGCCGGCATTGACAAGCATCGTACCGCCGAGAACCGTTTCCGGATCGAGTCCGGAAGCCGCGCATCCAAAGGCGATCGCAGCCATCAAAAAACCCCGTTTCCCTTCAGTTGCTGATTCTATTTGAGATATTTTATTACTTACGTCGGCGGATATCAACAAGGTCGATGAATCCGCTCAAGATTCATTATAATAAAGAATACGCTATTCGACTTGTCCGAAAAGCTACTGTTCAGTTTTGTCTGCGTCAGTGTGTTTCTTCGGATTTGTCTTCGCCAGATAATACCAGATCAGCGCGATGACCACAAGGGCGAAGACCGAGGCACCGATCGCTACCACATCCTGCCAAAACCGATTCGTCTGACCCGGTTCCAGAAGATCGTTCTCATACCAACGGATGGTGTTGTCATAGGCGCTTGCGACCAGGATATCCATGTCGCCGTCATTATCCATGTCGACAGGAACCGCATTCTTGGCGCCGTCGGCAGAATCGGTGACGTAGGCCATCTCCATGAATGTCCCCGCACCGTCATTGAGGTACCAATGCACGGTATCATCGAGATATCCGGCCACGACGACATCGAGATCGCCATCCAGGTCAAAATCCGCTGCTCTGACGGAATTTGGCCCGCCCAGACCGGAACCGATCACATGCGGTTGCGAAAAGGCGCCACCGCCCAGATTTCGGTACCAGTAAACATCCCGGCTGATGAGTCCTGTCGACAATACGTCCGTCAATCCATCGCCGTCGATGTCGGCGGCGCCGACAGTTATCGCTCCGCCATTGGCACTGTCGATCGCATCCGGCAAGGCGAAAACCCCGTCACCCAGGTTTTGGTACCAGTCGACGGAATTGTCCAGATAACTTGAGGACAGGATGTCGGGCCGGCCGTCATTGTCGAGATCGGCAACGAAGACCGTATTGGCCTGCAAAGCCGCGCTTGACAGCACATTGAGCTGGGAAAACGTTCCGTTTCCCAGATTCTTGTACCAGCCTACGGTATTGTCGCTCTGGATTGCGGCGATGATATCGGCAAATCCATCCTGATCCAGGTCATGTTCGTAGACAGAGAAGACGCCATCGGCGCTTGTCGATACGGCAGGCTGTTCGGTGAACATCGTGCCGCCATCATTCCGAAACCAGACGATCCGGTCCGAAAGCGAACTTCCGGATACTATGTCCAGGTCACCGTCATTGTCGAGATCGGCCGCAAAAACGGAGGCAACTCCCCGGAAATCGGTAGCGAGCACATTTGCATCCGAGAATCCTTCCGAGCCGAGATTACGGTACCAGACAAGTTCGGTACCGATCGATTCGGTGGCGATAACGTCGATCTTTCCATCGCCGTCGAGATCGGCCGGAAAGACACCCCAGGCTCCGGGACAGGCTGAAGAAACCAGCTGGTTTTCCGTGAAGGACGGCGCTTGTCCGTCGGTTGATGCCGCTGCGGCGAAAAAGGTCAGGGCCAGCAAGCTGACACTTGTCATCAAGGCGATTCTCTTCATCCTCGTCTCCTTGGTTTTTGTCATTTATTTGGCTAAATTATAGCATAGTATCCGTGTCAAGGCAACTGGCCCCCCGAACCTGAAGACAAAATCCCTGTTCCCGCCTGAATAGCGGGATTGATGGTCATTTCATTTTCCGTGATCATCTTTTTCATGGAAGGAATAACTCATCATCCGCAGTGTTCATGATTAAAAGACTGCGCGGCAAAAAAACACCACCGGGCAAAAGGTGATGTTTTTTGTGTGTCTCGAGATTGTGTTTTTTCAAAACCGATGAGGATATTTCTATCTCTCTGCCAAACAATTGGACTAACCGTATTAGGCTGGAATATATCCCCAGACAACCGGACAATCTGTTTCGTTCCAATAGGGATTCCAAGCTTCGGGCTGACTGATCGCTTCGGCATAGATTGTGAGACTGTTGCAACCAGTAAACGTTGCAGATGCGATCTCACTCACATTGGCAGGAATAAAGATTGTTGCCAGGTTGGAACAATCCATAAATGCCCCGGTGCCAACGAAAGTCACACCCACAGGAATCACCATGCTTGTCAAACTGGTGTTGAAGAAGAAAGAATAATTGCCGATGCTGGTCACGCTTGATGGAATCACATAACTTGTTTCCGGTCTTCCTTCAGGGTATTTGACAAGTGTTGTTTTGTCAATGTTGAACAAAACACCGTTTTCAGAAACAAAAGTCGTGCTTCCTTCATCGACCAGGATGTTGACCAGTCCATGGGCGTTATAGAAGGCAAGATCATGAATACCGGTTATACTCGCAGGGATGGTCAGGGTTGTTATGCCATTGAGGCCAAAGAATGAATAGTCTTCAATGACGGTAATCGCCTTTCCCATATAGGCTGAAGGTATGAAAACTTCACTATCTGTTCCAATATAACCGACGATTTTATATGTGTCGTCCGCCATAAGATCAACTGTGAAATCGATAATCCACTTCGCATAGATGGTCATATCTTCCGCCGGCATCGTCGAGAATGTGTATGCATTCGTCAATCCGGAATCGGAATACCAGCCTCCGAAAATGAATCCCAACTTCGTAGGCTCCACCGGCTCGGTCACATTGGTATTGTAATCCTGCGTGATTGCGTCTACAGCGCTGCCGCCATCGACACTGAAGGTCATGGTATATTGATTGATGGTCCATTTCGCATATAGAGTGATATCTTCGTTAGGAATCGATGTCGATGAAAACTCCGTGACGAAGGATTCACTCGTAAACCAGCCATCAAATGAATATCCGATTTTCGTCGGTTCTGGCAGACTCGTTTCTTCTCCCTCTACATAGATTCCATCTTCAACCGCAGATCCACCTAGACTATTAAATGTGATATCATAAGAAACAGGCAAGGATGTCGTGGCTGAGGTCGTTACCGCCGGTGCTGTCGTGGTCGTCGCCGGATTGTTTGTCGTGGTTGTTACTGCCGATGTTGCTGTCGATAGATCGGTACACGCAAACAAGGACAGCGTCAATAATCCGAGTATTAACATAATCGCAAAATTACTTTTCATCAGACCTATTCTCCTTTTTTAATGTTTTTGTTGTTCAAAGACAAGATAATGATCGATACTCGTTTTCGCTTTGGATTCGCTTGAAAAGCCTTTAATGCGGCTTTCTAAAACACATGTCCCAAAAACAAAAAAGTGACAATTCAAACAATGTCAACACTGATTTCCTTTACATCTTTACCTCCGCTGATAAAAAGTTGTGCAAGTAGGATGTCATCGATTCCGATTCGGTGTAAAATATTAAATTAAATTTAAACAGTCTATGCTTAATAATAGCATATATTATTCATATTGCAATGCTATAATAAAAAAAAGCATGCTTTTGTTGCTAAATGTATTACTGTGACTAAGTCAAGGTTTCAAGTTTATGCCAAGGCCCATATATTCTTTAATATAACCTGAAACCCGTTGACAAGCGTACATCATTGCGATAAATTTAGGTGCCTCGCTGTTTCGAGTGGGTAAGTCCTTAAGCCATTGACAGTCCGCACTTGAACTTGAGCTTGCCACCGAGGAGAAAGATCATCGCGATGAAGTTGTTCACGTTGCGATAACCCTTGG